>CETB01057240.1_pt1 | contig 14654 bp, 11 predicted proteins | sample 356381 | NCBI WGS metagenome assembly CETB01 (sample SAMEA2622545, study PRJEB7988) | marine metagenome | biome: marine biome (ENVO:00000447); feature: deep chlorophyll maximum layer (ENVO:xxxxxxxx); material: "saline water (ENVO:00002010), including plankton (ENVO:xxxxxxxx)" | depth 155 m | reverse complement strand
TCTTTTGCCACATCTTCAGGCCCTCCTCCTGATGTTTGGTCAAGCCCAACACCTCCGGGTAAAGAGGATACTGGGGCTGCCAACAATAATAGCGTAAAAACAACTAAAAAAGAGGATATTTTTTGGTTTACAGAGAACATCCCTTCACCTTATGGTGCGGCCAGTTTATTTGACCCAATAAACGTTATTAGTTAACAATGAATTTTAGACCTAGAATTAGAGTCAAAAATAAAACTCAAAAACGCACAAAGGTCTAATGCCCATCAATGTTACGAGGTGATGATGAGTGACCGCGCTTTTCACAATATTTACAACCTTAGCGACGAGCAATTAGAAAATTTAGATAAGGCCGAAGAGATGCTTGAATCTCAACATTTGAATAGTGCGGAAAAATTGTTATTAGACATGTTAGAAAAATCACCTAAATGCATACCTGTATTGAATAATTTAGGAGTTCTTTACGGAAAATATTTTCTTGAATATGAAAAGGCAATTTCTTATTATAACGAAGTTTTAGACTTAGAACCAAGCAATGAATGGGCAAGGAATGAAAGACGTAGATATGAAAGATATCTTAACTATTAATCTCTGGTGAAACAATGGACAGTCATTCTTTACTTATTTGCGGAATTGGAGGCGTGGGTTGTAACTGGGCCAAAAATTCACATAAAAAATGTAAAAACTTGTCAGACTTATTACTTATTGATGGCGACTCGAGATCTCTTGACGAATCCGCAGAAGGACATTTGTTGTCGTTAGGCGACTCAAATTCTATAGAGGGTTGTGCTGCTTTAACTCCACTCGCATCACAAAGAATGTTGGCAAATGCTCCATTAACGGCTAAAGTACTTTCTGATGCTGAATTAGTTGTGTTGTTAGTGGGGCTTGGAGGAGGTAGTGGTTCTGGTGCGGCAACTGAATTTGCCCGTCAGGCTAGACTTTCGGGATGTTTAACAATTGCAATTGCAGGTTTGCCTTTCGAATGCCAACCATTAAGGAGAAAAATTGCGAAAAAAGCTCTTGATGAATTAAGAAAATCTACTGATGTTTGTGTTCAGGTTTCATTAGAAAGGTTGGCAATAAGATCTAGGGAAAGGGGTTTAGATTGGCAGAAAGAAAGTGGGTGGATTGAAGATTTGGCAACAGGTGTGATACAAACATTAGCAAAAGTAGGTTTAATTAATCTAGATTTAATGGATTTAAGATCAATTGTTTCAAGAACGGGTGGTTCCACTATGTTTGTAGCACAAGGGGATCCAAACAACCCTCAAGAATTATTTTCAAAAACTATGAGGTCTCCACTAGAAGGAGTTAGTATGTCTGGAGCAAAAGGTTGTTTAATTCAAATCGAAGGTGGCTCAGATTTAACCCTTGGTCAGGTTGATGTGGTTGCTGAAGAATTTACTAAGGGTTTAGATGAGGATGCGCAAGTTATTTTTGGTGCTAGAGTAAGTGAGGAATTAGAGGGTTTGGTAAGAGTAGTTGCTGTATTAAGTGGGTTGCCCTTAAATGAGTTATAGTCTTGAAGTAAGGAAATCTTTACATGATTGTTTGTGCATAGCCATCAAGGTAATCCAGGTTACAAAATGTCCTATTGCAAAAATACTTGAAATATTGCCTTCTAAACCAACTGCTAACATCGTTACACTTCCCGCATATCCGAATGCAAAAGCAATACCCCAAAAAAGGACATTTTCCGAAACAAATAAATTATAATTTTTAGTCATGCCTTTAGAAGAAATAGCCCAAATAGACATGATGACTGTAAAAATCATCAAGATAATTTCTTCAAAAACATTAAACACATCAATATCTGTTGATACAAGCCTTCTATAGACGCTAAGTAAGTGCCATGATGCAAATAAATGCAATGCCAAACCCCAAACAAATTCAATTTTTTTGCCGTCTTTTCTTTTCATTAATTTTTCTCTAGAATCTTTAGAATACCATAGGATAAAGCCCTGCGTGATTGAAACAAGAATTATGATGATCGGCACCCCTTTTGTACTGTTTAAATCTTCTCCAGTTCCAAAATAACTTAACATTATTGAAGATACAATGGTTACAATTATTGCAACAATAATTAATTGTGTAATTGTATTTTTCTTTGAATCAAATTCTGTTTCTTGGTTGTCGATTGCGATGTTGTTATTAATCCATAAATTTAGTGAGTTTTTGTATGATAATGCTTGCGATGCACTCCAGAAAACAAATAAAGCTGCTAGTAATATTGGTAAAAATTCACCTACATTAGAAAGTGGTTTGTTTTCACCCATTAATAGCGATAGGCTGATAAAAATAAATGTAGAAAGGAACATTGGAATTGCTGTCATTTTCATATTTGAAAAAATATAATTTAGAATTTTAAAAATTGGTGAATTGATTTTTTTATTTTCAGAAAATACTGTGCTCTTTTCAAGGTATGGCCTTGTTTTTTCATTTAAGCCCATTAATGCAGTAATTACATAACCAGACATAAGTGAAAGAAATGCTATTGCGCTAATATCTGGTGACAAAATACTTTTTTGACTCAAAATGTAGAGTGTTGGTGCGAAAATAATGATAGAAAAAATATGCCCTCTTCTTTCTTTAGCAAATAAATCTTTTAAAATACTCTTGAGTGTGACTTTTTCTATTTCAGCACTTTTCATCGAAGAGATTTCTCCCATTAAACCTCCGTGGAAGTCGGCAAGTTAAGATACTCGCCCTTTAACGACATATATAATGCCGAAAATTAGTAAAGCAGCACGAGGCAAACATCGTTGGCTTGGTTTAGTTTTTTCTGAAAATTTTTTAGAAATTGAAAGGTTGAAAGATGAAATTGATGTCCTCATAGAAAATAAATCTTTCAAATTATATGATTTTACTATTGATGGTTTTAAGGGTTCATGTATAATTAAAATTAAATTAGAGGATTATGATTTTGTAAGAAAAAAGTTCAATGAACATTCTGGAGAAATTGTCTCTATTACCTCTTCCGGGAAAATAAGGCTTGTGAGATTGAGAATTACTGATTATTTTCAGCGGCAGATTGATGATTGAATTCAGATACGAGCAAATATGGGAGGAGGATCTGCACCAGAAGTTAAATTACCCGATGTTGGTTTGGTATTCGGTATAAGTTTACTTATTGGTTATATTTTGATGACAATTAAGTCCGGTTCAAATTTTTCAGAAAATTTAATTTCAAATATCTTTATGATATCATTAGGCGTTGGGTTAACTGTATATGGGATATATTACGGAATTTTGCTTGAAAATAGTCAAGAGCAAGAAATTTTAGATGCTGAATTAATTAAATGATATTTTTTCCCATTTTAAATTATAACTCTCGTCACATTTCTTTTCCGAATTCAAATTATTATTTGTTGAAATCAAATTTATTCCGCCATCTGCCAAAAGTCCATTGATTTGATATTTTTTTGAATCTATTATGATGAAATGGGTTTTATTGAATTTTTCCATCGATAACCACCAGTTGTTAATTATCTTTGAATCTTCATCTTTATTTACGCCTTCGTGTTTTTCAAATTTCGATGCAATTGATGCATGCATTACTCTTGTCCATTTTTCATTATTTATCAACTTAAACTCATCTAATGAGGTTGTATTGGGTAATTTTGATTTTATCATTAGAGATTCATCTCTTAAATTACATCCAATTCCAATTACGCATTTAGTTTTAGAGCCCGTAGTTTTTGCCTCACATAATATCCCAGCTATTTTTTTATCCTCTAGCATTATATCATTTGGCCATTTAATTGAAATGTTATTTTCTAAAAATTTTGCCATTGATGCATAATCAAATGTTGGCAATTCGTCACCATTTATTGCAGCGATAGATTCAATTAGAGCTAAAGCTGCTTTTGCTTGAATTATTTGTGGTGTAGAATCTTCAAGATCAATTAACCAGCTTCCGCACCAACCTCCTTTGAAATGTATCCAATTATTTTTTCTTTGGCCTCTGCCCTTGGTTTGATTCTTTGTTGTTGCTAGAGTTCCGATGGGTAAGTTGGATTCTAGCAAGTAAGTATTTGTCGACTTAACTTCATTTAAATCTATATTTTCAATAAAAAACCACGGTTTCCAAATTAATGTTGCATGCAATTTTTCACCATCTTCAAGGATTTTTTGATTAATGCTTTTACAAGCCCAACCAAGATTTCTACATTCTGATGATAATATTCTTCCCGGTCCTTTATCGCTGTGAATTAAAATAACAACCCCTTCTTTAGATAGAGCGTTTTCATAATCTATTTTTTTTAATAAAATTTCATGTAATTTTTGGTTTCCAATATTTGATAGTGAGGCATCTTCCAAAGGCCCTAACAATTCATTTTCATTTGGTTTTTCAAGGTAGGGTAAATTCCACAAAATCATGTCAAAAGGACCATTTTTAAATATTTTTGATGTAGTTTCAGAATTTGGCTCTATACCTCCTTCTATAAATTTTAAATCTGTAAAATTATATTTTTTTGCAAGCCCTCTACTAGTTGCAATTGCAAGAGGATTAATGTCACATCCAAGAACGTCCCAACCTAATGATTTAGCAAAGATAGAGATTAATCCCGTTCCACAACCGATTTCTAATAATTTTCTTCCACCTCCTGATCCAAAATTCAATATCGTATTTGCTAATAGATTAGTATCTTCTCTTGGTGGATAAACGGTACTTGGTATGGTAAGAGAATATTTTTCACCTAATGGTGATGACCATGTATGTTTTTTAGGCGATAAAAGAGTTCTTTTTATTTCATTTTCAACATATTTCATAGTTACACAGCACCCTTTTTTTGGTTAATTTCGTTGCCGACAAAAGTTGCTACCAATAGTTAGCCTTTTAATCCCCCCTTAGGTCGGACCCTTGCCCATGTATCTCAATTGGGCCTGTAGCTTAGTCAGGTAGAGCGACGGGCTTTTAACCCGTCGGCCGCGGGTTCGAATCCCGTCAGGCCCGCTCACCTGCGCTTCTGGCCTTGAGAGAAATATGGTGCGGGGTGAGGTATTATGGTTGTAAAAAGTGCTACAAAGAAGCGCTTGACTGAACTAGGAGTTCGCGAAGAACTAGCACACAAATTAGCCACTGATAGAAACATGGCAGCCATTAAACAAATGTCAAGTGATGACATTGCTAAAGCATGTGGTTTGTCTCGTGATGATGAAGAGCTTCAAACTGTGTTAAATGTTCTACAAGAAGTTGGTTCAAACAGGCGAAGGAATAAAAGTCGAAAAATAACAATTAGTATGAAGGAAATTGATTTAATTGATATGCCAGAGCATGAAATTAAATTTAATCCGTTGAATCATGTATTGGTTCCTCATCATGAATTGGTCCCAATTGAAATGGAATTGGAAGAATTAAGCCCTTGGGATTTAATCAGAGTCGATTTCGATGGAACTGAAAGATTGGCAAAAGAGTTATTGCCAAAAATTCTAATTACAGATCCTGCGATTCAAGCATTGAAAGAAGCAGAAGAAAGAGAAGAATTGTTACGTGCAGCAGAAGATGATAGAGATCATCCAGGTCTTCCCGCTGGATGGTTAGCAGATAGAGTAGTTAAAGTGACTAGGCCAAGTCCGACAGCAGGCCTTTCAGTTGCTTACAGATTGATAGTCGAAGGAAGTTAATTAAGGAGTTGAGAAAAATGAAGGAAATAGTAGAATCTTATTTTAGAAATCGTAGTTTAGTAAATCATCAGATAGCATCTTTTGATGATTGTATTACACCTAGAGATGGTAGATTAAGTCGAATGGAAAGAATTGTTCGAAATATTAGAATTGGTACTGATGAGAAACCAGACGATGGTAATGGTGGAATCATAAAACTTGATGTTATTGATCAAGAAATTTACGTTCGAATTAAGAATATAAAATTAGACACGCCTGTGGTTAAAGAAGCAAACGGTGCTAAACATTCAGCAACTCCTGTAGAATGTAGACTTAGAAAATTAACTTATCAAAGCCCAATTTTAATGGATTGTACTATTTACAAAGACGGTGTTGCTTTACCTGCTGAAAAAGCAATTACAATTGGTAATATGCCTATAATGGTACGTTCTGAAAGATGCAATGTACATCCAAGACACGTATTTAGGTCTGCCAACATTGGTTCTAAAGAAAATGTGATTATTGAACCACATAAAGGAAAAGAAGAAAAAGAAAAATATAATAAATTACTGAAAAAAGCTGGTGAAGATCCTTTGGATCCTGGAGGTTATTTCATAATTAATGGTACTGAAAGGGCTTTAATTTCTGTTGAAGATTTAGCACCCAATAGGGTTACAGTTGAATTAAATACTCGTTATACTAAAAATACTGAAGTTGCTAAGATTTTCTCACAAAAAGATGGTGTAAGGAAACCATTAACGGTTGAAAAACGTAGAGACGGTATGCTATTGGCAAAAATTTCAACAGTTGGCACTACTGCAATACCTGTTGTTTTATTGATGAGGGCGTTAGGAATTTCTCAAGATCAAGAAATCTTTAGAGCAATTGCTGGTCCACATGAGACATTCAAATATATTGTAGCTAATATTAATGAAGTAAATGATCAAGAAGAATACGGACAATCAAAAGATCAAGAGTCAGCAATGGAATGGTTACAGAAGAAATTTGCTGCAGGGCAACAACGTGAATTTAGAGAAGCAAGAGTTCAACAATTGTTAGATAGAGAATTACTGCCTCATTTAGGAGATAATGAAGATGCTAGGATGAAAAAAGCGATATACTTAGGACGTATTGTTCGTCAAGTATTGGAAATGGCACTTGATGATCGTAAACCAAATGATAAGGACCATTATGCGAACAAAAGAGTTAGGTTGGCTGGAGATTTAATGGAGGATTTATTCAGAGTCTCTATGAATCAATTAGCTAGAGATTTAAAATATCAACTTGAAAGACATCATAATCGAAAAAGAGATTTAAAAATTTCTAGTTGTTTGAGGCCTGATGTATTAACATCAAAGATAATGCATGCTCTTGCAACTGGAAATTGGGTAGGTGGAAGAAGTGGTGTTAGTCAATTATTGGACCGGACAACATTCCTTTCAGCATTGTCACATATGAGAAGGGTAACAAGTCCTTTAGTTAGAAGTCAACCACATTTTGAAGCAAGAGATTTGCATCCAACGCAATGGGGTAGATTATGCCCAAATGAGACTCCAGAAGGTCAAAATTGCGGATTGGTGAAAAATGCAGCACAAATGATTGATGTTTCTGAAGACGTTCCTGTAGAAGATGTAAAATTACAGTTAAAAGAAATGGATGTCTTTATGCCAGAAGATTGGTCTGACGGTTCAAGAATACATGTTGATGGAGATATTTTTGGTTTACATAAAAGGCCTAAATCTTTAGTTAATCAGTTTAAAAATGCTAGAAGGAGAGGTAGAATACGCCCAGAAGTTTCGATTAGGCATGATGTTGAGAATAAAGATATTTTCATCAATACTGACAAAGGTAGGATATTAAGGCCTTTACTTGTAATTGATGGTGGAACTTTGAAAGTTAATAACGAGATACTTCAAAAGTTATCATCAAGGGAAATTGAATTCAAAGATTTAGTTAGTAGAGGTTTTGTTGAATGGATAGATGCGGATGAAGAAGAAGATCAATATATTGCATCTAGGCCATTTATTTTACCACAACTTTCGCCAAAATCTGGTTTGCCTATATCTCAAGCAAAAATGACGTGGTTAAATATTGGTGAAGATAGAGCCACTACTGCTAAAATTTCAGTTGAGATAAGATTGCCTTCAGGAGATGTTGTTCAAGAGGAACATGACTTCCCACTTACTTGGACAAAAGAAAATGATGCTGGAGAACTTGAATTAAATTCCGAATACACTCATCTTGAGATTGATCCACAATTAATATTGGGTGTTTGTGCAAGTTTGATTCCTTATCCTGAGCATAATTCTACCCCAAGAGTTACTGGTGGAACTGCCATGGTTAAGCAAAGTCTTGGTTTACCCTCTTCAAACTATATGTTAAGGCCAGATACAAGGTTACATGTTTTACACTACCCTCAAAATTCACTTGTAGGAACAAGGGCTATGAAAACTACAGGATTCCTTAGAAGGCCAGGTGGTCAAAATTATGTTGTTGCAGTAATGTCTCATCATGGATATAATATGCAAGATGCAGTAATTATGAACAAAGCAAGTGTGGAAAGAGGTCTTGGAAGATCTACATTTTTAAGAACCTATAATTCAGAAAGAAGAAGATACCCAGGAGGTCAATTTGAGGAGATTGAAGTTCCTGGAACTGGTCTTGTAGAAGTTAAAGGTTTACGTACACCTGAAGCATATGCTCATTTGGAAGATGATGGTTTGTCTATTCCAGAAGTTGAACTTTCCGGTGGTGAAGTAATTGTTGGAAAAACAAGTCCGCCAAGATTCCTTGAGGAAACGGGAACTGGTGGATTTTTACAAGCACATGAGAGAAGAGAATCATCAATGTTGATTAGGCATGGAGAAAAAGGTCATGTTTCAAATGTTTTTGTTACAGAATCACTTGAAAGCGGAAGATTGATTCGTTCAGTTGTAAGGACTAACAAAATTCCAGAAGTAGGTGATAAGTTTGCTAGTAGGCACGGTCAAAAAGGTGTAATTGGAAGATTAGTTCCTCCAGAGGATATGCCTTTTACAAGAGATGGTGTAGTTCCGGATTTAATTATAAATCCACATGCTATTCCAAGTAGAATGACCGTTGCACATGTAATGGAGATGATTGGTGGTAAAGTAGGATCAATGGAAGGACGTTTTATTGACGGAACTGCATTTGTTGGAGAAAAAGAATCATCTCTAAGAGACGGTTTAGTTCATAATGGATTCCATCATTCTGGTAGAGAAACAATGTATAATGGAGAAACAGGAGAAATATATCCTGTTGACATATTTGTAGGTGTGATTTATTATCAAAAATTACATCACATGGTTAGTGGTAAAATTCATGCAAGAAGCAGAGGAAGAGTACAAATTCTTACTCGTCAACCTACTGAAGGACGTGCCCGACAAGGAGGACTTAGATTTGGAGAAATGGAGCGTGATTGTTTGATTGCCCATGGTGCTTCTATGGTTATTAAAGATAGATTATTAGATGAAAGTGATGGTATTGAAATGTTTGTTTGTGGTCAGAGCGGACATATTGCTTGGTATGATCCTAAGAAACAAACTTATGTTAGTCCACTTCATGGAGAGGGTGCTGAAGTTTACAAAGTTCAAACCTCATATGCATTCAAATTATTGTTAGATGAAATGAAGTCACTAGGGGTGGCTATGAGATTAAAACTGGAGGACCGAAAATGAGCAGAAACCCACAATCAATGATTCCTAAAAGGATTGGAAGTATCGGATTTACATTAATGGATCCGCAAGAGATGAGAAAAATGAGTGCAGTTGAAGTAAAAACTGCAGATACATACAGAGACGATGGAAGGGCTTTCAAACAAGGTCTAATGGATCCTAGGATGGGAGTAATTGAACCTAACATGATTTGTCCAACTGATAATTGTAAGTATGATAAGTCACCAGGTCACTTTGGACATATTGCTTTGGAGCTACCAGTAATTCACATTGGTTTTATTAACAATATTAAAACTGCATTAAAATCAACATGTAATACTTGTGGGCGTATATTACTTCATGAGAAGAAAGAAACCCACCCATCTAATCCTGAATTGTCAGAACAAGACTATTGGAGAAATAGAGTTTCAGATACTATGTTAAAACATGGTGTGGGTTCATCAGAGTTTACAAAAGTTATTAAACAGATAGAGAAAGTATGTTCTGGTAAAAAAGCAAGTATTTGTATGCATTGTCAAGCAGAGCAAGGAAAAATAATGATTGACAAACCCTCAACATTTAAAGAACGTTTCGAAACAAAAACAGGCGCTAAATCAGAAAGAAAATTAAATCCTAGAGACATCAGAGAATGGTTGACAAGAATAATTAATGATGATTTAATTTTTATTGGGATGGATAAGAATAATCGTCCAGAATGGACCGTTTTGAAAGTATTGCCTGTTCCTCCTATTACTGTAAGGCCTTCAATCACTTTGGATAGTGGAGATAGAAGTGAGGATGATTTAACTCATAAATTAGTTGATGTATTAAGGATTAATCAGAGATTGAGGGAGAATCGTGATTCTGGAGCACCACAATTAATTGTTGAAGATTTATGGGAATTGTTACAATACCACATTACAACTTATTTTGACAACCAAACTAGTGGGATTCCTCCAGCAAGACATCGTTCTGGTAGACCTCTAAAGACATTAACTCAACGTTTGAAAGGTAAAGAAGGTAGGTTTAGAAGTAATCTTTCAGGAAAACGTGTTAATTTCTGTGCTAGGTCTGTAATTTCACCAGACCCTTATTTAGGTATTAATGAAGTTGGAGTTCCAGAAAAAGTAGCAATGGAGTTATCAGTTCCAATTAGGGTGAATAGTAGAAACCGTGAACAAATGAGACAAATGATCCTTAGGGGTCCAAACCGACATCCTGGTGTTAACTATGTTGTAAGATCTGACGGCCGTAGAGTTAGAATTACAGATAGATCAAAATTCATTAATGCAGGATTTAGGTGTTTAAATCAAGATTGTACTTCAGAATCTAGTATGCGTCCGGACTTAGATGATGCTATGTCTGCTCCTAACTTTTTACCAGGTTTAGTTGTGAGAAAACAAACAACGAAAAATTTAGATAATACTGTTGATGAAAAATATGTAGTTGATTTGGAGAAAACTTTGTTGAATTTAGAAGGTATTGATAAGAATGGAAAACCATTGAAAGAAGATAATCCCGATGGGATATTGCAACAAAGATGGATTTGGGAAAGAGAAAATATGGGTCAACCATATCCTGAACATTTAGAAATAGAATGTCCTCACTGTGGTTCACCTATGAATGAATATGATGAGAGAACACGTTCATTTGATAGATTAGAAACAATAGATGCAGATGGAAATCCAAAGGAAGGGCAAATTGTGGAAAGACACTTGATTGATGGAGATGTTTCAATTTTCAACAGACAACCCTCTCTGCATAGAATGTCTATGATGGTTCATGAAGTAAGAGTTATGAAAGGCCATACATTTAGATTTAATTTGGCTGTTTGTACACCATATAATGCTGATTATGATGGTGATGAAATGAATTTACACGTTATTCAAGGTGAAGAAGCTCGTGCAGAGGCTAAAATTTTGATGAGAGTGCAAGAGCATATACTTTCTCCTAGATATGGAGGTGCTGTGATTGGTGGAATTCACGACCATATTTCTGGTGCATTTATGCTTTCAAGAGAAGATGTTGGTGTACGTAGATCAAATGCATTACAAATTCTAAGCTCAGTAAAATGGGTTGGAGATTTGCCTAAAGAAATCGACATGTGTTCAAAGACGGGTGCAATTATCGATAGTGCAGCAAAGAAAGGGTTCAAAGGAGAACTTGTTAAAGGATTTAGAGGACATGATTTAGTGGCATTATTGTTGCCTGAAAATATAAAAATTCAATTTACAAGTAGATCAAATGATTTAGTTGACGTTCATGATGGTACTGTTTCAGGAACATTAGATAAACGTTCAATAGGTGCTGAAGATGGTAGGTTGTTGGATGCGATTGTTCAGACAAACGGTTCTGAAAGAGGTGCACAATTCCTTGATGATTTCACTAGACTTTCAATTGCTGCTTGTACTTCATTAGGATTTACAACAGGAATTGATGATGAAGATTTATCTGATGATGCAATGGAGAGAATTATTGCAGAGAATACCAAAGCAAGTGAAGAAGTACAATCATATTTACAAAAATTTGGAAAATCAGGTAAAGGATATGAGGTACGACCAGGAAGGACACCTATAGAAACTCTTGAAGAAGATATTATGATTTCATTAGATCAAGGAAAACAAAGAGCGGGAGACATTGCTAAAGAAGAATTGTTGAAGGCTGGAAGATTTAATTCTGCTGTTAACATGGCAATTTCCGGTGCTAGAGGTAGTATGGATAACCTTACTATGATGGCTGCGTCTATAGGTCAAGCAAAAGTTCGTGGGAAAAGATTAGAAAGAGGTTACAAAGATAGGGTACTTGCTCATTTCCCTAGAGGATCCAGGGGAGCTAAGGCGAAAGGTTTTGTTTCATCGTCCTTTAAACATGGATTAGAACCAACAGAATTCTTTATGCTTTCAGTTTCTGGAAGGGAAAGTCTTGTAGATACTGCGGTAAGGACCTCAAAATCAGGTTATATGCAAAGAAGATTGATTAATGCTATGGATGATTTGAAGGTTGTTCCAGATAATAAACGTTCAGTGAGAAATACTGCTGATAGAATTATTCAGTTTAGTTACGGAGAAGATGGTGTTGATCCATGCCGTTCTGCACATGGTTCACCGGTCAATATTGATGTAATCGTTGATACCGTTTTAGGAACCTTTGGTGAATTGACAAATATTGATTCTTACAAAGATCATGGAGATAAGGATTTCGAGTCATTATTAGATGATGGTTTTGATTTAGAAACCCCTGGGGAAGGTGATTTCTGATGGTAGTTAAGAGTGCAACAAAGAAAAAATTAATGGATATGGGCATTGAAGAAGATTATGCTCATAATTTAGCCGATGATCGTAAGTGGGATGATGTTAAGATTTTGGATTCAGCACAAATTGCAAAAATATGTGAAACAAGTTCCGAAATAGCAGAAAAAATCCATGAAATGATTGTTAGTTATGCTACTGGGAGGAGAGGAGATTCTAGTATTGATGGTGGAGAAACAACTGTTGTTCGAAGAAAAGTAACTAGAACTTCAAGAAAGAAAGTCATTAAGAGAGATTTAGATTTTTATAAGTCCGAAGAAAAAATGGATGATATAACTTCTTTTGAAAAGGGCGAATTTTATGATGTGTTACAAAAAGCAAATGAAAGTGTCGCAGGCGTACAATTGACAGCAAGAGTGGTGGCGGATTTATCAGAAGCTTTAGTTAAAAGGGGACAAACAAAGATTACTGCAAAACAGGCAAAAGACATGGTTAAAATGGCTAAAGAAGCATTTGTTTCAGCACAAGTAGATCCTTTCGAAGCAGCTGGAATTATCACAGCTCAATCACTTGGTGAACCAGGTACACAGATGACTATGCGTACTTTCCACTATGCTGGTGTAGCAACAGTAAACGTTACCCAAGGTCTACCTAGAATTATTGAAATCGTTGATGCTAGGAAAAAACCTAACACGCCTACTATGATTGTTCATTTAGATGGCGACTACAAGGTAAATGAAAATAAAGTTAAAAAATTAGCAGCAAGTCTTGAAGTAACAACAACAAAGAATATTGCAGATATTCAAACCGACGTTACTCAAAGAAGATTGACATTGAAATTACTTCCTTCGGTATTAAAGCAAAAAGGAATGTCTGGAGGAGAAGTAGTAGATAAATTGGGTAAGGCATTAAGATTGTATATTGATGTAGATAATGAATCAAAACCGAGAAATATAACGATTATTCCTGGTGTCCATAAAAAAGAAGATATGGAAACATTGGATACTGAACCGCCATCATATACGGAATTATTACAACTTGAGGATAAAGTTCGCGATTTGAGGTTAAAAGGGATTCCAAATATTGAAAGGGCAAATGTTCAAAGAAACGATCAAACTGAAGAGTTTTATATTTCAACAATAGGTTCAAATTTGGCTCGTGTGAGTGAAGTTGAAGGAATTGATAGAAGTAAAACATATACAAACAATATTATTGAAATTTATGAATATCTTGGTATTGAGGCGGCTAGACAATCAATAATGAATGAATTAAAGGCAACTTTAGATGCTGCAAGGCTTGATGTAGATTTAAGGCATTTGTTGATGGTTGCTGATGTAATGACTAGTGAAGGTGCCGTAAGAGCAATTGGAAGACATGGTGTTAGTGGTACTAAGCATAGTATACTTGCACGTGCTGCTTTCGAAGTTACAGTTAACCACTTGTTAAAAGCAGGAGTTATTGGTGAAACTGATAATTTAACTGGTGTTGCTGAAAATATTATTGTTGGTCAACCTATTTCATTAGGGACTGGAAGTGTTGATTTATATTATATTCCAGAGGAATAAATGAGGTGATGAAATGGATGTACTTAGAGAATTAAAAGACGCATGTTCAACAGGAACAATGATATTTGGGCAAAAACAGGCAAAAGCTAGTTGCTCAGATGGGAAAGCAAAACTGATTGTAGTATCTATGAACTGTCCAGAAGATTATGTTACTGAATTGGGTGCTGAATTTTCTGGAATTACAATGTATAGAGTGAATGTAGTAAATAGGGAACTTGGTGCTGTTTGTGGAAAACCATTCCCAGTTAGTGCAATAGCGGTTTTAGATGCTGGTAGAAGTAAATTGTTTTCACTTAAATCTAATCTTTGAACTAGTTATCACTAAGTTCTTGTTTGAACTCAGCCATAACAATGGAAACAAAAGTAGATGAGTTATTTTCTACTTTGGGGGTGCAGTTTGATGTATTTGAAACACCTTCTGAAATTGCTGAAATAAGATGTCACGGAATTATTAGATATTTGCCAGAATTTATGCATAAGATGGGTGCAAAAAAGGGGCAATATGTGTGGACGTCCCAATCAAGTTGGATTGAATTTAGAAAAAATGAATTAGAAGCTTG
>CETB01156521.1_pt1 | contig 14675 bp, 9 predicted proteins | sample 356381 | NCBI WGS metagenome assembly CETB01 (sample SAMEA2622545, study PRJEB7988) | marine metagenome | biome: marine biome (ENVO:00000447); feature: deep chlorophyll maximum layer (ENVO:xxxxxxxx); material: "saline water (ENVO:00002010), including plankton (ENVO:xxxxxxxx)" | depth 155 m | reverse complement strand
ATTTATTATTTAGAGAATCGACTCATGAAATCCCAAGCAATTTGGGCCGTGTCAACAGTCCCCTGATTTCCTGGTTCTCCACCGGGATCGTTTTTAACATAAACATTATGAGTTCCTGCATGAATTGTAACAAGAGACACTTCAGAACCGTTATCACAATCCGTAAATCCCTGAACATTATAGTATACTTCTTGTTCGTTCAAATCTGGCGTGTTACCTGAACACGCATTCATTTCTTTCCAAGTATATAAATTTTGAACTGCTCCTGTATTCCAAACTTCTTCTTGAAAGAAAAATCCAGTGGGGCCAACATGAGCATAAGGTGCAATTGGATCTAAAAATCCATGAATCTCCATAATAGGTATTGCTGAGTAGCTAGAATCTTCACTTCCGATAAAATACATTGACATGCAAGCCACTGCAGTTATTAGATCTGATTCTTCATTTGCAAGTGCTTGAGACATTGCACACCCATTAGACCAGCCTGTAGAGTAAATTCGATTTGAATCAATTGGAAAGGTGTCTATCATTTGTAAAGCTAAAGTCCGGATAAAGCCGAAATCATCTATTCCTTCTTCTCTTGCCGGATCACAGCATTCTCTAAAATTCCATGAATTTCCAAATCCTTGTGGATAAATGATAATCGCATTATTTTCCCTTGCAATTCTATCCATATCTGTCATATTATACTGTTGTTGCGCAGTTCTTTCTAATCCATGTAAATCAAATATCAAAGGTATTGATTGTGCATCATCCGTTTGTTCAGGAACATACAGAATCCAGCATCTTTCTATTCCATTATGTTCGAAACATTCCTCTCTCATTCCTCTGAAAAAAGTACCATTATCTTCCGCTGGAGGGTCTTCAGGTTCTTCTGGGTCTTCTGGTTCTTCTTCAGCTGTGTTATTTGTTTCCTGAACTTGCTTTTCCTGAACTTCAACTTCCTCAGAATCACCAGATTCATAAATGAAAAAATAACCAAATGCACCGCTCGCCCCCGTAACTAGGAGCATTACGATTATAAGGAATGTCATTTTCTTCATTATTTTATTTAAATTTCTAATGATGAACTATATTCGCCACCACACGCTAATGAATTCATTTCAGCCCTATGGTGGAATACTGCATATGTAGCTTCCAAATTATCTTTTTGACCATTCCAGGTTTTCAAAGCAGACTGTTGAAGTGCTCTTCCATAAGAAAAACTCAAAGACCAAGGATGGTTTCCAAGTTTATTCATCGCATTCAAATGCTCTGTAGCCTCTACTTCACTTTGACCTCCAGATAAGAATACTATTCCCGGAACTTCTGCAGGTACTGATTCAGTAAGGCATTTTACTGTCATTTCTGCAACAGTCATCATGTCGCCTTGAACGGGACATTCACTACCTGAAACTACCATATTAGGCTTCAATAATATTCCTGGAAGATAAACTCCTTCGTTTGCTAATTCTTTGAATGTTGCCTTTAGTGTCTTTTCAGAAACTTCATAACATGTCTCAATTGTATGATTACCATCCATTAAAACTTCAGGTTCAACTATTGGCACTAATTCTGCATCTTGACAGGCTTTAGCGTATTTTGCAAGCGCTGAAGCATTAGCTTGAATACATTCATCTGTAGGAATTCCCTCTCCTATAGTAATTACGGCTCTCCACTTTGCAAATCTAGCTCCAAGTTTGTAATATTCTAAACCTCTCTCGTAAAGCCCATCCAAACCTTTGGTTAATTTTTCTGAAGATGATGATTCCATTGGATGCGCTCCTTTATCTACTTTAATTCCAGGATAAATCCCTTTAGATTCTAAAATTTTAGATAATTTAGTTCCATCGCGAGCTTCTTGTGTTAATGTTTCTTCAAATAGAATAACACCTGAAATATAATCTTCGATACCTTCAGTGTCAAAAAGGGCTTGACGGAAGTCTCTTCTATTTTCTTCTGTGTTTTCTTGTTCAATTAATGCTAGCCTTTTTCCCATAGTGGGCGTACTCTCATCAGCTGCTAAAATTCCTCTCCCTGAGGCAACTATATCGCTTGCAACTTTAGCTAAACTTTCTTGATTCATAGGCTCACAAAACGGCCTCAATAAAACAATTAGGGGTTACTCTTGTCCAATCTCTTTCAACATATTAGAAAACCAAGACTGGCGCGTGTCAAACTCTTTACCGCCTTCTATTAATTGTAGATCTATTAATCCTAATTCTCCATTATTATTCTCATCCAATCCTACTAAACCACTTTTCCCTTGAAAAGCCAATTCTGCAGCCATAAATGCTGATTTCTTAATTAAATCTAAATCTCTTAAACCTGGTTTTGCAGATCTTGCAAAATATCCACTTTTTTGTATTAGTGTCTTATCTGCTCCTAAAGCTTCTGAAAATTGTTTTGCAAACCATTGTCCTGGATTAATATCATCTAAACGGACATGACCAAAAGCATCTCTCGGGACTTCTTTTCCTGCTGATTCAATTTCGCGAACAATAGTGTCCATTCCTGCTCCCTCACTTAAGAATATATTAACACAATCATGTTTATTCATAATTTCTCGAAGTCTACTTGATTCTTTTTGAAAATCAATATCTATCTCTGGAATATATATCGCATGAACATCCCATCTTTCTTTAGATATAAACAATTCTGGAAGATAGCTATTATCCTTCAGTAATTTCCTGTATTCAAGAGCAGTCCCTGCTGTAAGCCATCCGCAATGCCTTCCCATCACTTCATGAATTATTAATTGACGGCGGCTTGTCGTATTTTCATTTACTATATTCTGAAAGAATCTAGCGCCTTGCTCAGCCGCAGTCCATGCGCCTAAAGTTTGTTTAACAGGAATTACATCATTATCTACTGTTTTTGGAAGGCCCACTACTGTCAATTCTTTACCTGATTCTTGTAAATGCTTTGCTAATGCTGCAGCCATCGTATTTGTATCGTCTCCTCCAATTGTATGCAAAATATCAATATTATCTTTCTCTAATTGTTTTGCTGCAACTTCTAACGGATCCTCTCCTTCCATAACAAATTCTTTCTTTATACAATCTTCAACGTTAGTTAATTTTACTCTACTATTTCCAATTGGACTTCCTCCATAATTATACAATACTTGATAATTTTCTTTTACTTCTTTTGAAAAAATTGTTGATTTGCCTAGTAACAATCCCCTATACCCATGCATATACCCTATAATCTCAATATTTGAATCTAATTGATTATATTTTTCAATTAATCCTCCAATTGACGCTGAAAGGCACGGTGCAATCCCTCCACTTGTCAAAATCGCTACTTTAGGCATGATTGGTCAAGAGGGGCAGACATAAGTATTATCGCACCTTCCTGGAAAATTGTCTTTTATATACTCCTTGCTTAGATTTGGTAGCTAAATTATAGTAAAAGTCCAATATAGGTCCTTATTTCATGTTGAATTCATGTTTAAACTAGAAAAAAAGGCCATTTTGGAATAGATGTTATATAAACCACTCGACTGGCCACAAGCTCCAATATCATCAGTCTAACGGTTAGCGAACAGTAGGGCCTGTAGCTCAGCTAGGTAGAGCGTCCGGCTTTTAACCGGACGGCCAAGGGTTCGAATCCCTTCAGGCCCGCCAGATGATTTTTGGAAAGGATGCCAAAATGAACGATAACATATTGTGGTTAAACAAGCTCGTACCGAAGCACATTTTGCTTAAGGAGTCTGAAATTGATGAAAAGTTAAATCCTTTAAACATAACTAGAGATCAATTACCTAAAATTCTTTTGAAGGATCCTGCTTTGAAAGCATTAGATGAAGAAGCAAAGCCAAATGATGTTGTAGAAGTTCATCGTTTTAGTGAAAGTGCAGGTAGTAACCTCGCATACAGATTGGTGGTGGAAGAATGAATTCACGTGCATTAATCAAAGGTTTCTTTGATAGCCGTAGTGTTTCCGGACCAAGTGCTGCGCTTGTAAATCACCAATTGGGTTCTTTCAATGATTTCCTACCGCATGACAAAAACCAAGCTCCATGGATGCAGAGAGTTGTAGACAACATTTCTGTAGGTGCTGATGAATCTTTAAGAGGAGCAATACGTTTAGAATTGGGTGATTTGGATGTAATAGTTAACCTAGGAAAAATAAGAATTGGAAGGCCTATGGTCTACGAGGCAAATGGTTCTCAAACTGATTCTATTCCTATGATGGCGCGTCTAAGAAATATGACGTATGCAGCTCCAATCTATCTAAATTTTACTATTGTTGAAGAAGGAATTGAAATTGAAGAAGTAGAAGAAGAAATTGGAAATATGCCAGTTATGGTAAAGTCTATTCTTTGTAATCTTCATAGAAATTTCTTAACTGGAGAGAATTCCAGTGATGCTGAATATCGTGAAGGGCTCAAAGCAAAATCAGAAGACCCTATGGACCCTGGAGGCTATTTTATTGTTAATGGAACAGAACGTGTACTCGTTTGTCTAGAGGATTTAGCTCCAAACCGTGTTATGGTTGAGCAAGAAGAAAGATATCAGAGACAGACTGAATTGGCAAAAGTTTTCTCACAAAGAGAAGGTTTCCGTGCATTAACTGTTGTTGAAAAGAAGAAAGATGGAATTCTTTCTGTTTCAATTCCTGTAGCTTCAGGTCAAGTTCCTTTGGCCATATTACTCATGGCTCTTGGGATGGAATCTGCAGATGATATAATGGCTTCAATTACGGACAATAAAGATTTACAAAATTTAATTTTAGCAAATATTGAAGAAGTTCACAACGAAGAAGGAATTTACACTACTCAAGAAGCTTTAGAATATTTAGAACGAAGATTTGCTGCTGGACAATCAAAAGAATATCGAAAAAAGAGAATTAATTACATTCTTGATAATACATTGTTACCTCACTTGAGTACTACTGAAGATTCAAGAATGAAAAAAGCTGTTTTCTTAGGTCGTATGTCTAGAGAAGTTCTTGAATTACATGTCGGCGACCGAAAACCTGATGATAAGGACCATTATGCAAATAAAAGATTAAAATTAGCTGGAAATTTAATGGAAGAATTATTCCGTTCTGGTCTTCAAGCATTGCTAAATGATATGAAATACCAAATGGAACGTTCTTATTCTAAAAGAAAAGAAAATAGAGTTCATCATGCAGTACGAAGAGATGTTTTAACAAACAAAATAATGCATGCCATGGCAACGGGTAATTGGACCGGGGGTCGTGCTGGTGTTTCACAATTATTAGATAGAACATGTAATATGTCTACTCTTTCACATCTACGAAGAGTTATCTCTCCATTAACAAGATCTCAGCCTCACTTCGAAGCTCGTGATTTGCATCCTACTCAATTTGGTAGATTATGTCCTAACGAAACTCCTGAAGGACAAAATTGTGGTTTAGTTAAAAATTTAGCTTTAATGGTTGATGTTTCTGAAAATGTGCCAAATCAAACTATTATGGATTCTATTGAAAATTTAGATATTCAAGATATTGATAAAGCAAAACCTAATTGGGGTAAAGTGTATTTCAATGGAGATTTAATTGGATCTCATAAAGCACCTAAAGATCTTGTAAAAGAAATGATACAAAGAAGAAGACAAGGTCTGATTAGCAATGTTGTAAATGTAAGATATGATGATTCCTTAAATGATGTAATTATCAATAGTGATCCTGGCAGAATAAGAAGACCTTTAATGGTTATAAAGAGAGGAAACAAATTAAGTATTAAGGATAGTGACGTTGAAGCATTGAAAAATGGAAAATTAGAATGGGGAGACTTAATTGATAAAGGTGTAATTGAATATATTGATGCTGAAGAAGAAGAAAATTGTCTTATCGCATTAAACACTGAATACTTGGTTAACAAAAAGAAAACACATAGCTATTCTCATATGGAAGTAGACCCTTTGACTATTCTAGGGGTTGCTACATCTAATGTTCCATTCCCTGAACATAATTCAGCTCCTCGATGTACTATGGGGGCTGGTATGTCCAAACAATCTTTAGGAATGGGCCAAGCAAATTACAGAATAAGACCAGATACCAGAGGGCACTTGTTACACTATGCTCAAAGGCCTATGCTTCAAACTGAAGCTATGAAGTATAATACTCTAAGGGCAAGGCCTGCTGGACAAAATCTAGTCGTTGCAGTTATGTCTTATCATGGGTATAATATGGAAGATGCTTTGATTTTCAACCGCGGTTCAATTGACCGTGGAACTGGAAGATCTACTTTTGTTAGGACATATATGTCTGAGGAAAGAAGATATCCTGGTGGACAAGAAGACCGATTTGTTATTCCTGGCCCTGAAGTACGAGGGGCACGTTCAGAAGAAGCTTATTTCTATCTTGAAGAAGATGGACTTATTTATCCTGAAATTGATTTAAAAGGTAAAGAAGTTCTAATTGGGAAAACTAGCCCTCCAAGATTCTTAGCTGAACCTACAGATTTCTTAAGTCCTCAAAAAGTTAGAGAATCATCTTTAACTGTAAGGCATGGAGAAAAAGGAACTGTAGATTCTGTTATGCTTTCTGAAACTGAAAATGGTTCTAGAATTGCTAGAATCCGAGTAAGAGATCAACGTGTTCCTGAAATGGGAGATAAATTTGCCAGTAGGCACGGTCAAAAAGGAGTTATTGGTCACATGGTGCCTCCTGAAGGTATGCCTTTTACTGAAGACGGTATAACTCCTGATTTGATTATTAATCCTCACGCAATTCCTTCTCGAATGACTGTCGCCCATGTTCTTGAAATGATAGGTGGAAAAGTAGGCAGTATGGAAGGTCGTGCCGTAGATGGAAGTGCATTCTCTGGAGAAAAAGAAAATGATTTAAGAGAAGCATTAGCTCAATATGGATTAAAACACAGTGGAAGAGAAGTTCTGTACGATGGGCAAACTGGCCGCCGTATAGATGCTGAGATTTTTGTTGGAGTAATTTATTACCAAAAATTACACCATATGGTTTCCGGGAAAATGCACGCTCGATCAAGAGGGCCTGTCCAACTTCTAACAAGACAACCTACCGAAGGTCGTGCTAGAATGGGTGGATTAAGATTTGGAGAAATGGAGCGAGATTGTTTAATTGCTCATGGAGCTTCAATGGTTATTAAAGATCGTTTACTTGATGAAAGTGATAAAACCGTACAATATGTGGATAGTCAATCTGGACATATTGGTTACTTGGATAGAAGAGGAGTTTTAACTTCTCCAATGGGAGATAATACTTCCATTTATCCTGTATCTATGTCTTATGCATTTAAATTACTATTAGAGGAACTTAAATCGCTTGGAATTGTGGCTAGATTAAGATTGGAGGATTTATCATGAGGGAAATGATTCCAAAGAAAATCAGTAAAATCGATTTTGCTTTGATGGGGCCAAAAGAAGTTCGTAAATTATCTGCAACTAAAGTAATTACTGCAGATACTTATGATGATGATGGATTCCCTATACCTATGGGATTAATGGATCTACATATGGGCGTTATCGAACCTGGATTAAGATGTAAAACAAGTGGAAGAAAAATGGATGAAGATCCAGGTCACTTTGGGCATATTGATTTAGCTATGCCAGTTATTCATTCGGGATATTCTAAAACAATTAAAGATATACTAAACGCAACACACCCTAGTTCTGGAAGATTGATGCTAACGCAAGACAGAATTGATCATTATACCAAACAAATTAAGGCACTTATGGATTCTGATGCTGGAACTACTGTTTCTATTGGGGGAATTGCAAAAAGAGCCATTAGAGAAGCTACAAAATCTAAAAGTTGCCCTCATTGTGGAGAACCAAAAATTAAAGTTACTTTAGACAAACCAACAACATTTAGAGAAGAAGGAAGAAAACTCACACCTAAAGAAGTTCGATCTAGACTTGAAAAAGTACCTAATTCTGATTTATTGTGTTTAGGTTTCAATCCTGAAGTAACAAGGCCTGAATATATGGTGTTAACTGTACTTTCTGTTCCTCCTGTTCCAATGAGGCCTTCAATTACTTTGGAATCTGGCGAAAGATCTGAAGATGATTTGACACACAAATTAGTAGATGTTTTAAGAATTAATCAACGTTTAAGAGAAAATCGTGACGCTGGAGCGCCTCAATTAATTGTTGAAGATTTATGGGAATTGTTACAATATCATATTACAACATATTTTGATAATCAAACTGCAGGAATTCCTACTGCAAGACACCGTTCAGGAAGACCGCTAAAAACAATTGTTCAAAGATTAAAAGGTAAAGAAGGACGATTCCGTTCAAATCTTTCAGGAAAACGTGTTAATTTCTCAGCCCGTACAGTAATAACTCCTGATCCTTACTTAAGTATCAATCAAGTTGGAGTTCCAGAACTTGCCGCTAGAGAATTAACAGTTCCAGTAAGAATTAATATTCATAATCTTGCTTTTATGAGAGATTTAATTAAAGAAAATTTTGTTCCTACAGACCCAGAAAAATATATCCCTGGTATTAATTATATGATTAGACCGGACGGTAGAAGGGTTAAGTTAACTGACGAAAATTGGGAATTTAATCATGATCGTTTAGAGCCTGGATTCATTGTAGAAAGACATCTTATGGATGGAGATATTGTATTATTCAATAGGCAGCCAAGTTTGCACCGTATGTCAATGATGGCGCATGAAGTACGAATTATGAAAGGTAAAACTTTCAGAATAAACTTGTGTGTATGTCCTCCATATAATGCAGATTTCGACGGAGATGAAATGAATTTACACGTTGTTCAATCTGAAGAGGCAAGGGCTGAAGCAAGAATTTTAATGAGAGTTCAAGAACATATTAGATCTCCAAGATTTGGTGGTGCAGTTATTGGAGCAATTCATGACCACATCACTGGAATGTTCCTTTTAACACACGGAACTGCAAGTTACGATATTGATCAAACTGTGAGAATTCTTTCGCGTGTTAGTTACAAAGGTGATTTACCAAAACCTGATTATCCTAAGGCTGAAGGCGGTCCAAGATGGTCTGGAAGACAAATTTTCTCTGTACTTCTACCAGACGATATGAATCTGAAATACAATGCTTCTGTTTATTTTGCAGATAGAACTCCTGAAGAAAATGAAGAATTAGATATGGTTGTAGAAATTGTGAATGGAAATATGATTAGAGGGCCAGTAGATGGTAATTCTATTTCTGCTTTCAAAGGCCGAATTCTAGAAGAAATATCAAGATTGCAAGGTTCAAATGCTGCTAGAGACTTTATTGACAAAGTGACAAGATTAGCTGTTGGGGCTTTGATGGAAACGGGATGTACTACTGGAATTGACGATGCTGATGTTCCTCAAGATGCTTTAGACCAAATTACTGAAGCTCAAATTTCAGCTGTTAAAGAAGTTGATAAACTTGTAAATGCTTACAATAAAGGAAAATTCAAGCCAAGGCCTGGACGAAGTGTTGAAGAAACATTAGAAGTCGAAATTATGGGTGTTTTAGGTAGAGTTAGAGACAAATCTGGTGAAATTGCAGGATGGCACTTAGGTATGGATAACTTTGCGGTTATTATGGCTCGTTCAGGAGCAAGAGGAAGTATGCTGAACTTGTCTCAGATGGCTGGATCTATTGGGCAACAAGCTGTAAGAGGTGAAAGAATTTCGCGTGGATATGAAAGGAGAACCTTATCTCACTTCAATAAAGGAGATTTAGGGGCTGATGCAAAAGGATTCGTTCGATCCTCATACAAAAGTGGACTGACGCCAACTGAATATTTCTTCCACTCCATGGGAGGAAGAGAAGGACTTGTGGATACTGCAGTTAGAACCTCTCGATCTGGATATATGCAAAGACGTTTAGTTAATGCTCTTGAAGACTTACGAGTTAAATATGATTACACTGTAAGAAATACCGCAAACACTGTGGTACAATTCCAATACGGTGAAGATTCTGTTGATCCTACTAAGAGTAAATTTGGTAAAGCTATTGATGTTGATAGCTTAATTGATGAAGTTACAGGAGGTAAATAATGGCAAGATTAGATACAATTAGAGCTCTTGAAAAGCGAGGACTCTCAACACAACTGGCTGAAAAAACTGTAGAATTGGGGTATCAATTAGGAACTTTGAAAAAGTGTACTCTGAAAAAATTAGAAAAAGATTTCTACTATAAAGAAATATTACAGTTAATTGACGTATCAAAAAATAAATCAATTGATAGAGATGAAATTGTGGAAAAAGCATTGAAAGAAGGCGATATCTCTGATGGGCCTATTTCTGCAGATCAAGCACTTAGAAGAGTTGAAAAGAAATTAGGTGTGATTTGGTCATTGCCAGAAGGATACACTATTGATGGAGTGTTAAAGCAAATCTCTAGAAAAGGACAAGTTCTTTTGGGCGTTGCATTTCCTATTAATTCTAAACAGTTTAGATATCCTTTCCATGGTTACGTATACCTAAAGACAAGAGGAATTTGCTACCAATCGGTTATAACTGAAGTTGTTTCTTTTGATAGACCTAATATTCCAGAGGAAAAAGAATTGCTATTATCTGCTCACACAAGTGAGCCATATGTTACATTCTTGAGGATTGAAAGGCTTATCGAAATGCCAAGAACTATCCGTCTTGAAGAATTCCGTAAAATGGATGGAACTCAAGTTAAATCTGCTAGAAATTATACACAAGTTGAAGATAGTCTAGATTTAGACCGAGAAAGATTAAGATTTGAAGAAGAAAGAATAACTGCTTTAAAATTATTTACTGATATGGGATTAAGTCAAAAAGTTTCACTCAGTCTATTTACTCATGGTATTTTCTTAGCTTCTCAAGTAGTTATTGCTACTGATAATGAATTAAGAGCTGCAGGAGTGCCTGCTGCTAAGCTTACTAAGTTTAGAGATGCTGCTGCAGAGGCTGCAGCTATAGAACTTCAAGAACCTGTAACATCTAAAGCAACAGTAAAGAAGAAGAAAAAAGCCGAAAAAGAAGATAAACCAATTAAAAAGATTAATAAATTCCGTAAACAAGCTAACAGTTTAGCCTCTGAACTTCCTGGATTATACTGTGAAGAAATTGCTATAGAAGCTGAGACTAACAAATTACCTAAAGGCGATATTGAAGCTTTAGTAAAAACATATACAAAATTAAATGATGTTGAAAACGACATTAAACAAACATTATCTAAAAAAGAAGGTACGTTACCGCAAGGAGTAATTAGAGAAATTGCTGAAAAAAGTATCAAGAATAAATTAAAACCTAAACAAATTGAAACTGTTATTGATGGAGGCATTGAACAATATATTCGAAACAAAGTAGATGCTACGGAAGCTGTAGGAGTAATTGCTGCTCAGTCTATTGGTGAACCGGGAACGCAGATGACTATGCGTACTTTCCACTACGCTGGTGTGGCTGAAATGAACGTTACTTTGGGTTTACCACGATTAATTGAGATTGTTGATGCAAGACGAATTCCTAAAACTCCAATTATGGAAGTTTTCTTAGAACCTAATGTTTCTGGATCTCAAAAGAAAGCTCTTGAAATTGCAAACCTAATTGAAGCGCAATCTGTTTCTCAATTGGCAAAAATAAGTACAGATATTACAAATCTTAGGGTTTTGATTGAACCAGATATGAAAATATTGAAAACTCGTGGATTACCTATAGAAGAATTAGCTGCTAGAATCAAGAAAAAAGGGCGTTTAAAATCCAAGATGACTATTGAAAAAAGAACTATTATTTTAGAAGAAGTTGATGTTTCTTTCAAAAAACTATATCTTCTAGAAGATAAAGTTAGTCATTTAATGGTTGATGGTATTGGAAACATTCAACGTGCTATTGTTAGAAAAGAAAGCGATGAATTTGTAATATTTACTGAAGGTTCTGATTTACAAGCCATTCTTGAAGTGCCTGGTGTAGATCCAACGAGAACTAATACCAATTCAATACATGAAGTGGCTGAAGTTCTTGGAATTGAAGCTGCAAGAATTGCAATCGCTAATGAATTGCATAAGACATTATCCGAGCAAGGTTTAGCTGTAGATACAAGACACAATATGCTTGTTTCTGATGTTATGACAAACACAGGGTCCATTCAAGCTATTGGTAGACATGGTATTTCTGGAGCTAAAGTTTCAGTATTGGCTCGTGCAGCTTTCGAGATTACATCTACACATCTTTTACAAGCTGGTTTAAGTGGAGAATCTGACGTGCTTACTGGTGTTGCTGAAAACATCATTGTGGGACAACCTGTCCACCTAGGTACTGGTGCAGTTAGTGCAATTTACAAACCTAAATCCAAAAAAGGAAAGAAAGGAGGAAAATAGATGGATCTAAACAAATCTCTTAGACTTGCAATTGAAAGTGGAAAAGTATCTGTCGGAGCAAATGAATCGATAAAAGCAATAACTTCAGGTTCAGCAAAATTAGTGATTTTGTCATCAAATTGTCTTGAAGAAACTGCAGCTGCAGCTAAGAAAGGAGATGCTCCAGTTCATTCATTCAACGGAAATAATTCTGTGTTGGGTGCGGCTTGTGGAAAGCCATTCCCAGTTTCAATCCTTGCTATTTTAGATGGTGGAAAATCAGATATTTTAAATCTTAAAGCAAATTAATACGGGGAACGTTTAAGGACTCTTTCCAAATGGAGCTTCATGGTTTTTCCATTAAGCTTTGATAGTTTCGTAAATTTAGAATTAAATATTAAAAATAAATTAACTGATTCTGAATTGAAAAGTCTAACTGACAATATTGAATTAGTACGTGATGCTGTAATTGCAACTACTGCTTTTGCTAGAGCTAAAGGTATTGGAGGACACACTGGTGGGCCGTACGATATTGTACCCGAGGTACTCATTGTTGATGCTCTTAGAGATGGTGGAGAAAACATACATAATGAATTCTTTGATGAAGCAGGACATCGCTCTGCTGTACAATATGTTAGAGGAGCAATTAGAGGCAAAATGCCTACTGAAAAATTAATGCATTATAGAGAGTATGGATCTGGTCTTGCTGGCCACCCTGAACCTGAATTATTAGAATGTATTGATTTCTCTACAGGAAGATTAGGGCATGCTGCAGGACATGTAAATGGAGTTGCTATTGCTAATCCAGATAGCTGTGTTGTCATGTACGGTTCTGATGGGGCTCAGATGGAGGGAAATAATGCTGAAGCGGCTAGATTGGCTGTTGCAAATAATTTGAATGTGAAATGGATTATTGATGATAATAACGTCACTATTGCAGGAAACCCTGAAACTTACATGAGTGGATATAGTGTATCTAAAACATTGGAAGGTCAAGGATTCCAAGTGATTACTTGTGATGGAGAAAATTATTCTGAATTATTTGATGCAATTGCAAAATCTATGCAAACTAAAGGGCCTGTTGCAGTTATTTGTAAAAGAAAAATGGGGCCTGGTATTCCTGATTTAGAAGGTGAATGCCAATTGCATGATGTAATACCCTTAGATGTTGGAATAACTTACTTGAAAAACAAAGGCCATGATGAAGCTGTTAAACAATTAAAAGAAACTGCCGAGGAATATAATTCAAAAGCTAATCAAACTTTCAAAGGGTCTGGAGAAAAAGGAGCTTGTAGAAAACAATTTGGAACTTCTGTCGTCGGTATGTTAAAGGGAATGAGCGACTCTGAAAGAAGAAAAGTACATGCCTTTGATTCTGATTTAGAGGGTTCTGTAGGATTGACTGCTGTAAGGGAAAATTATCCTGAATGTTTTACAAGAGCTGGAATACATGAAAGAGGAAATTATCTTGCTGCAGCTGGTTTTGGATCGCAAGAAGGGCATCAAGGAATTTTTGCTACATTTTCAGCATTTATGGAAATGGTAATTTCAGAAATAACAATGTCTAGGCTTAACGAAGCTAATGTTTTAGCTCATTTTTCCCACGCTGGTGTTGATAATATGTCTGATAATACTTGTCATTTTGGACTAAATAATTTCTTTGCTGATAATTATGTAGAAGAAGGAAGTTCTACTGGATTATATTTTCCTGCAGATGTGAACCAAATGGATGCAATAATTAAGCGAATATTCAATGATCATGGATTACGATTTGTATTTTCAAACAGATCCAAAACTCCACTTATTTTGAATTCCGATGGCGGCTCTTTCTATGGAGAGGGTTATGAATTTACGCCAGGAGTAGATGAAATAATTAGAGATGGCGATGCTGGATGGATTGTATCTTACGGCGATATGCTACACAGATGTTTGCACGTAGTCGAAGAATATCGAGAGAATGGAGTGAATATTGGATTGATAAACAAGCCAAGCCTAAGCTCAGTAGATGAAGATACTATGGAAAAAATAGGCAAATCTCCTTTTGTTTTAGTTGTTGAAAGTTTGAATTCAAGAACTGGGCTTGGAGTTCGCTTTGGAACTTGGTTATTGGAACGTGGCTTCGCTCCAAATTACGATTACATGGGAACTACCAGACCTGGCAATTGTGGACAAGAAGAACAAATTCTTCACCAAGGCCTTGGGATTGATGGGCTAAGAGAAAAATTGTCCAGTTTCTTATAGATGGCAATGGGAATACCTGCCCGCATTTTTGCAACTTTATTGCGTTTTTCTCCTGGACGTATGCGTAATTGGATGTGGAAATGGTGGTATCAACGACTGGCTAAAGCGCACAAAAAAGGTGATTTCCGCTTTATGAATTATGGTTACAAAGATAATAAAGAATTGTCATTGTTAAAAGAAGACGAGCCAAATAGACTTTTCATTCAATTATA
>CETB01044503.1_pt1 | contig 14680 bp, 12 predicted proteins | sample 356381 | NCBI WGS metagenome assembly CETB01 (sample SAMEA2622545, study PRJEB7988) | marine metagenome | biome: marine biome (ENVO:00000447); feature: deep chlorophyll maximum layer (ENVO:xxxxxxxx); material: "saline water (ENVO:00002010), including plankton (ENVO:xxxxxxxx)" | depth 155 m | reverse complement strand
CCTGTTCTCAAGCCTCCAAAGCGTTCATTCTGTCCAAAGTGCGGTTCCGATATTCATTCTAACACAATGATGCAATGGAGAAAGTGGAGAGATTCCTCTGGAGATGTTGTTTCTATGCAACTTGAAGCGAGTATGGAGACTGCATTAATCCAAGTTGCTTCACACTACCTAACCGTGATTGAAAACATCAAGAAAGAGTCAAAATCCGTTGATGAAGATGCTCTAAAGAAGAAGCTGGAGAAAGAAATTCGTAAGGAACTTGAAAAAGAGTTTGAAGGGCGCACTGTAGCGACTAAGAGTACAGGAAAGAAAACTGAATCTATTTCTAAATCAACATCTGCAACAAAGAAGAAGTCAAATGCTACTTCACCGAAGAAAAAAGCAGGTGGCTTGTTCGGTGCTAAGAAGCCAAAGAAGACCTTTGAGGGAGATCCTGCGGACAAAGCAGACTGGTTCTTGGCAGAAGCACTAGACACCGTGTATGACCCTCATGGAACAGGAAAAGTGGTGAAGCCGAAGACTATTTTGGCAAGATCTAGTGATGGCAATGTGCGTGTTCAAGACATTGTCAGAGTATATGATTCTGAAGGCAAGGATGGAATTAGCGAACTAGCATGGACTAGTCCGCTAACCGAGTACATTATCGAAGCATATGATGCCTGCTGATTAGTAATTGACTTTCAGCCTCATTGGAACCAAGTCGACCTCACGGTTCGCCCTAATTGCTGAGACCTCCATTTTTGCTCCTGACATTGTAGTTACGAACGGGATATTCATTTCAACTGCCAATCTTCGCATCATGTTTCCATCTCTTACTGCTCCACCAGAGATAGTAGGAACATTCACAATGAAAGAAACCTGCCCTTTACGCATTAAATCAAGAGCATCTGGATGCTTTCTCTCGTTTATTCTATAGACAGTTTGAACCTCTACACCTTTTGCTCTAATCACATCTGCAGTTCCGGGGGTTGCATAGATAGTGAAACCCATTTCCTCAAGTTGTCTAGCTACCGGAATTAATGCCTCTTTATCCTCATCACGAACGGTGAGATATGCTCCACCTTCTTTGGCTACCGGAATTTCTGTTGCCAGTCTTGCTTTGAGATATGCAACATCCGCTCTAGTGTCAGAACCATAAACTTCGCCTGTAGACTTCATTTCTGGACCAGGTGCAGGATCTAGACCTTGTAACTTAATGAATGGGAATACTGGCGCTTTGACTGCTATATGGCCTGATGTTGCCTTTGGAATCTCTTGATTATTCAAATCGATTCCTAATGTTACTCTTGCTGCAATTCTCGCCATAGGTACGCCCGTTGCTTTAGCAACAAACGGAACTGTTCGACTACTACGTGGATTTACTTCAAGGCAATACAAATCGTCTCCCTGTATTGCGAATTGTATGTTGAAACAACCCTTGATTTTAAGTCCGATTCCGATTTTCTTGGTTTGCTCCCTTACCCGTTTCAACATGTCTTCACTGATGTTCTGAGTAGGGATGAAACATGTTGAATCACCAGAGTGTATACCTGCTTCTTCCAAGTGCTCCATAACTGCACCAATCAAGACCTCTTTACCATCGGATGCGGCGTCTACATCCAATTCGATTGCATGACCTAGATACTCATCTACAAGTAGAGGTTTATCTGGAGCAAGGTATGCTTCTGTAAGATATGCATCTAACTGCTTTTCGTTAGCGAGAATTTCCATTCCTCTTCCACCTAAAACATATGATGGGCGGATTAAAACAGGGAAACCAATCTTTTCTACTGCCCTTCGTACATCGTCTGCACTAGTTCCTGTTGCCCCACGTGGCATTTGTAATCCAATTCGCTCAGCAAAGGCTTCGAATCTTTCTCTATCACTGGCCTCATCAATTGCATCACAACTGGTACCAAGAATATCTAACTGCATGTTGAGAACAGTTAATCTTGATTCTAGTGGTAATGCTAGATTAATCGCTGTCTGTCCACCGAATTGAAGTAGAATCCCGTGAGCATGTTCACGCAATAGTACCTCAGTAACATATTCTAATGTCAATGGCTCGAAATACAAACGATCTGAAGTGTCGAAATCTGTCGATACTGTTTCTGGATTGTTGTTCATTAGAACCGCATCCATTCCAGCTTCTCTAATCGCTTTTACAGCGTGAACACACCCATAGTCGAACTCAATGCCCTGGCCAATTCTAATTGGGCCCGAACCTATCACTACTTGTCTACGCTTTACTCGATTCTCCAAATTGGGTAAAACATCGATTTTGTTGTCTCCGTGAGGCTCATAGGTTGAGTAATAGTAAGGAGTTTTTGCAGCGAATTCTGCTGCACAAGAGTCGACCATTCTGAAAATTGGATGTACTGCATGTCCATGTCTTGCCTTCATTACAGCCTGCTCATTCTTGTTATCAGCAACCTGTTTAAGCCCCAAAGCGGGGAAACCGGACAATGCATCAGCAATGTGACCATCTGAGAATCCGAAACTCTTCCATTTCCTCAGTTCATCTGCCTTCAAATCTTTGGGATTACAAGACCTAGCGACAATTTCATTTTCTACGTTAGCAATTCTTTGGAAACCATACAAGAACCATCGAGTTATTCTAGTAATTTCGTGAACTCTTTCAATGCTCCATCCTCTGCGGAATGCTTCGAGGACAGCACCCATTCTACGGTCTGTAGCAATTCTCAGCCAATCGATTAGAACATTATCTGGCAGTTGCTCAAAAGCGCGCTCTGCCATGCCCTCTCCTTCCGATTCATCCGCCCTAGTAAGCGGACGAGGATGAGGTGCACCTTGCTCCAAGGATGCCCATGCCTTGAGGAATGCCTCCTCGAAACATCGTCCTATTGCCATTACTTCTCCAGTTGATTTCATCGAGGTTCCTAAGGTTCTATCAGCTGTACGGAATTTATCGAATGGCCACCTAGGAATTTTTACCACGCAATAATCCAATGTTGGTTCGAATGCTGCAGTCGTACCTTCTCCTGTAATCGGATTAGGTAGTTCATCTAGAGTATATCCTACAGCAATCTTTGCAGCCATTCTAGCAATTGGATAGCCAGTTGCTTTTGAAGCAAGTGCAGATGACCTCGAAACACGAGGATTGACTTCAATTACTCTAACTTCACCAGTGGATTGATTTACCGCGAACTGGACATTGCAACCACCTTTGATATTCAGTTCGCGAATCAATGAGAGCGACATATCCCTCAGTTGCATGTGGTCTCTATCCGATAATGATTGAACTGGAGCAACGACTGTTGACTCACCGGTGTGAACGCCCATTGGGTCGATGTTCTCCATAGTACAAACAATGGTTGCATTATCGGCAGTATCTCTCATTACCTCGTATTCATACTCCTGCCAGCCAAGGATGCTCTCTTCAATAAGAACTTGGCCAATTCTGCTGTTTCTAAGACCAAGTGTTGCAATCTCAACTAACTCACCAGTATTCCAAGCAGTTCCTCCACCTAACCCTCCTAATGTGAATGCTGGCCTAATCAAGATTGGCCAACTACCAATCTCATCGGCTGCTGCAAGTACCTCATCCATCGAATTACATGCAATTGCTTCTGAGATGGGCAAATCAATACCTAGACAAACTTGATTGAACAAATCTCTGTCCTCTGCCTTGTCAATTGCATCTAAATCAGAACCAATTAATTCAACTCCCAGTTCATCCAAAACACCTGCATGCGCTAGTTCACTAGCAATATTCAGAGCGGTTTGTCCACCCATACCGGCCAATAATGCATCTGGCCTCTCAATTTCCAAAATGCGACGAATAGTGTCTGGCAAAAGTGGCTCGATATACACCTTATCTGCCATTTCAGGATCATTTTGTATTGTTGCAGGGTTTGAGTTGACCAAGATTACTTTGTACCCATCTTCTCGAAGCGCTTGGACTGCTTGAGAGCCAGAGAAATCGAATTCTGCTGCTTGTCCAATCTTGATTGGTCCAGAACCGAGAACAAGAATAGTCTCTAGGTCCTCACGGCGTGGCATTATGCTCCACCCCCGTAATGAGCATCTACCATCTCACGGAATCTTGCGAATAATGGGTATGCGTCATGTGGCCCTGGTGCTGCTTCAGGATGGAATTGAACTGTGAAAACAGATTTCCCAACAATATCTAAACCTTCTACTGTTCTGTCATTTGCGTTAACGAATCGAACCTTTACTCGCTCGCCATGTAGATTCTCTCCTTCTGGAGAACAAGCACCTGAAGGGTGAGCTGCTAACATTCCGGCATCTGGGTCTGCTACTGCAAAACCGTGGTTTTGACTAGTGATCCAAACTCTTCCGCTTTCCAAATCCACACATGGTTGGTTTGCTCCTCTATGCCCATAACGCATCTTGTAAGTCTGCAAACCACTCGCTAATCCCAATAACTGATGACCTAGACAAATCCCCATAACTGGGAAATTTGCTTTCACGGCTTCAGCAAGCGTATTTCTTGCCATTGTTGCTTTCCCAGGATGGGCAGGGTCTCCAGGCCCATTTGAACAAAATAATGCTACAATTCCGTAAGACTGTGCTTCTTGAAAAGTTGTATGCGGTGGACACCAAACCACTTCAAACTGACAACAAAGACTCCGGAGGATATTGTACTTGATTCCGCAATCGATTGCGGCTATTCTCGGCAAGGGTTTTCCAAGATTATCTGTAGCGCCCTCGTTCACAATAACCGGTTCACTGATCGAGACCAAATCTACTAGATCTTCTAATTCAGGTGAGGTTAATTGTGCTAAATGCTGCTTGAGTGCTTCTTCATCTTCAAGAGGTCCGAAAACACACAACACACAGCCATACTCTCTAACTCTACGAGTAATGGCTCTTGTATCAATTTCCTCAATCCCTGGAACATTATGATAAGCCAAAAAATCAGTGATGCTGGCTAATGAATCTCTGTGATCTGGGTCTTTCATTGCATGACGCACCACCACTCCACGCGGCCATACACCTGCTGATTCAGAGTTTCCGTGGTGAATGCCGTAATTGCCAATAAGCGGGTATGTGAATGTCAAGACCTGTCCTGCGAATGAAGGGTCGGTCAATGATTCTTGATAACCAGTCATTCCAGTAGTGAATACTAACTCGCCTTCACCCCATACTTTAGCTCCGAATAATTTGCCTGTAAATCGACTTCCATCGGCCAATAATAACACACCATCTCCAGAAGCAGAAGGTGGGATAGTTGCACCTGCATTGATGTCGTCTGTAGCATCTACTAAGAGAATACGGTCCCCGAGTGAGGTATCTCCTTTCTGAGACCACTCCCCCGACATCAAATTTGCTGATTGTATAGGGGGTATAATCATTCGCAAGGCACACGAACAAGTTGCCCGATTAGCAGTTACTGGTGATTTTATTATTGAATGCGGTTTAGTACTACTTGTAAGTAATAACAAACTTTCTAATCATCTTCCCTCAAATCGTGAACTAACTTGCCATCGTTAGTACCTTCAATTATGAGCCGGGCGTCGTCGAAGTTCCTTTCACTACCAGATTCGCCATACCATGCATCCATGAATAGAGCCAGTGCAGCAACTTCAGAATGCGGCTGATTGCCTACCGCAACATTGTGCTGACAGATTTTGAAAACATCTCCTGGGACTTTGGCTCCACCAACAACAATCAATACTGGTCGGTCTCGACGAATTTTCGGGATTGCTTTCCTGAAAGGCTCACCATACATGGTCAAATGAACAGCTACTCCTCCATTTGCCACATGATGCTTCAAATGACCCATTCCACTTACGTGCTCTGTCTCAAGATGTCCTCCAAATCTGTCGCTGACAGAATTTAGATTGTCGAACATTTCTTTGTCTTCATCACCGGCGAGTAGAAAACCATCAGCACCCATTGCTCTAGCCACTAATGCCAGATGAGTAGTAATTCTAGGATCTCTTCCTCTTCGATATCCCAGACGAAGGACATCTAGCCTCTCGCTCATGACAACTCCGAGGTGGTTCTCGGTTTCAAGCCTCGGTCTCAAGTTCTGCCTGTTCTACAGGGGGGAATTCCTCGCCACTATTCGAATAATCAATACCCGGATTCTTCTCCATGAACTCTTTTACCCAAACGAGTAACCAAGCATCGATTAGTAATTTGGCAGCCATTAGAACCGTTGTACAGAGAACTGCAAGCCTAAATGTCTTCCAAATCGCATCACCGGTTTCTACATCACCCATCAATCCCATGATTGCCGGCTCGAATGTATACAATACAGCTAGAACGAACATGATCCCACTGGCTAATCCAGGGAATAGTTGCCCTAGTTCCCTGCTGAAATCAGATAACAATGAACCAAGGAAGATAAGACAAGGTGCCAAGATTGTTATTGTCAAAAATTCAGGTCCGAAGAAAATGGATTCAAATGCAGGTTCATCTTCCACTTGAAGTACGGTTAGCCACCAAAAAACTGCATATCCAGCAAAGATTCCACCCACAGTTTTTGCCTTCTTGTGAATTAAACTAGGGATTTCGCCAATAGATGATGGATTCAGTCTAGAAAAAATGCGTTCTGCAAACAACAATTTGTCTTCACTTGGCATGATTATGTCATCAGAATCATGACCATTGTGGATGTCATCAATCATCCCCTCATCTTCAGACATGGGGACACCTGAGGCCCCGCATGTGATAAAACCTGCCGCAGGCAGGGGTGTTAACATGGCAGTCTTAGAGGGCAGCGGTAAAAGCCGACCCCTAGTGATGGGAATCATCAATGCCACTCCAGATTCATTCCACAAATCATCTCGAGAAGGAGGTGTTGAAAGAGCGATGCAAATGATTGCTGAGGGAGCAGATTGGATAGATATCGGAGGTGAATCTACAAGGCCTGGTGCAAATCCAATATCTATAGATGAGGAACTAACTAGAGTTATTCCACTGGTAAGTGAAATTTCTAAGCATTGCAAAGTATCCATAGATACAAGAAACCACCAAGTTGCTAGTAAAGCCTTGGAAGCAGGTGCAAGCATGATTAACGATGTCAGCGGGCTTAGAGACCCTGCAATGTTTGAATTGGTAATTGATTCAGGTTGTGAGGTTTGTATTATGCATATGCTTGGTGAACCTGGAAATATGCAAAAAGATCCGAAATATGAGGATGTTAATCATGAAGTCAATCATTATTTAATTTCTAAAGCGAGGGAATTAGTTGAACGAGGTCACTCGATTGACAAAATACATCTTGACCCAGGGATAGGTTTCGGAAAAACTCTAGAACATAATATTCAGTTACTCAAATCGAGTGAAAATTTACGACCATACTCAATACTTTGGGGAGTCTCGAGAAAATCAATGATTGGACAAATATGTGACCAACCTGAAACTGAAAACAGGTTGGCAGGAAGTCTGGCTGTCGCAGCAAAGGGATTCTATGAAGGAATTGACATTATACGGGTACATGATGTAAGAGAACATAGCGATTTGTTCGCAGTACTTGAAAAATTGGAGGAGTGAAAATGTTCCTAATTTTTGGCTCAGACTCACTTGCAATCAGGCTTGCAGAATGGATTGGTGCACGTTCTAGAGTGCGAATAATCGGATTAGCAGAACAATTGGTGCCAATGAATGACGTTGAAATTGTTGCACTGCCAACTGAAATGGAACTACATGAAATGCCTTTGCCGGAAGTTAATCCGACTGCAATATTGTTACTAGACGAAATAATCTGTGATAATGACCCGGTTAAAGAATTGAAAAACCGATGGCCAAATACTCCAATTCTATCTACAATCGATGTTGAAGGTGCAGAGAGGATTTCGATTGAAGATTTGACAACATCAGCAATTCAAGACAGACTTCGCTCAATAGATAGAAAACAGGGTGCAAGCGAAGTATTGCGAAGACTAAGTGATGAAGAAGATGCAAAAATTTTGATTGTTTGCCATGACAATCCTGACCCAGATGCCCTAGCTAGTGCTCTAGCGATGAAGCATCTATGCGATTCATTGGGACATTCATCTACGATTATTCATGGTGGAATGATTGAGCACCAACAGAATAGAGCGATGGTAAAATTACTTGAAATGGACATTCGCAAACTGATTCTAGATTGGGAAATTGAGGACCTACTAAATGAGTCCAATGTGGTAATCTGTGTAGATTTTAGCCATCCTGGCGCCAATAATATACTGCCTTCCACATGTGTACCGCACATTGTAATCGACCACCACCCAAGCGAGGTCAGGCCTGCTGGGGATGTAATTTTAGTTCGCTCAGAATTCGCAGCGACGTCATCTCTTATCGCTTCTGTACTAATGAATTCAGGAGTTGAAATGAACTCCAATGTAGCAACTGCACTCGCATTTGGAATCAGAACCGATACTCTAGGATTTACCCGCTCATTTAACGCGGTTGATTTGCGCGCATTATCTTGGCTCGGCGCATGGATAGATTGGGATTTAATGCGTTCATTTGAAAGTCCACCTCGAACCCAAGAGGTTCTCTCAATTTTCAAACAAGCTCTCAAAGATGCAACTCTGGATGACGGTTTGATGTTAGTTCCGATCTCCGAAATGGCAGATAGAGATGCACTTTCACAAGTTGCCGATTTTCTATTACCTACTGAAGGAGTTGAAATTGTTGTATCCTATGGAGTTAGAATGTCAAAGGTAATCCTTTCTGCAAGATCTACCAGCGAAAATGTCCACCTAGGAAAAATTTTGAGCAAAACATTTGCTAAAGGAAGTGCAGGAGGCCACAAAGAATTAGCAGGTGGCCAAATTCCATTCGAAGAATTAGATTGTGATAATGCTGAAGAAGCAATGCTATCAATAACAAAAATTCTCAAATCAGCATTTGGAAGTGAGTAAATGAGTGCCCCAATTATAGATGTTGATGAAAATTTGCGTCTACTTGGCACCGCCCATGTAGCAACTGCATCGGTAGAAGCAGTAAAACAAAATATCGAAGAATGGAGTCCCGATATTGTCGCTGTTGAACTTTGTAAGAGCCGTTTTGACGCATTGACACAAGATAGAAGAATGGACAAAGAAGGTCTATTGAAAGTTATCAAAGAAGGTAAAGCGCCAATGGTGCTGTTACAATCTCTACTAGCTGCCGAACAAAGAAAACTTGGTTTGGATGAAGGTCAACAACCTGGAGCAGAATTACTTGCTGCTGTTGAAGCAGCAAGGGAATATGATCTCGAAGTAAAGTTGGTAGATAGGGATATTCAAACTACATTGCGGAGAGCATGGAACAAAATGCGCTTCAAAGAGAAAATGGGTCTTATGTGGGCTTTACTAGCCGAAGACGAAACAGAAGAAGAGTTGGAATTAGAGCAGATGCTTGCAGATAAGGACTTACTTACATCATTGATGGAAGAACTACGGGAAGTTTCTCCAGGTGCAGGTGAAGTTCTAATCGATGAGAGAGACGAATTCATCGCAAGGAAAATTTCTGAGATCCGTGGAGATGGAAAAGTGCTTGCTGTTTTGGGAGCAGGCCACTTAGATGGAGTTTCGAAACTTCTGACTGAAAATGTCAAACCTAGTGAAGAGCGAATATCAGAATTAGCGGTTGTCCCTAAAGGGGGTCGTATGATGAAAACTATCTCTTACGCAATTCCTGTTGTGCTTTTTGCACTCCTTGGATGGTTCGCTTACAATGGGGATTTAGCATCGATTAAAGAAAATGGAATCTATTGGTTTGCTGGAAATTTCATTGGTGCTGCACTGTTTTGTATGTTAGCAGGTGGACATCCAATTGCCATCCTAGTAGCTGCTTTAGCGTCGCCAATAACATCGCTTAATCCAGCACTGGCTGCAGGATGGTTTGCAGGTTATGCTCAGATGAAAGTTAAGGAGCCTACTGGAGAGGACTTAACAGAATTCCTCAAACTAGACTCTGCTAAACTGTTTTGGACTAACAGGGCTGGAAGAATACTGCTAGTAACTGCACTGACAAACTTAGGTTCAATGGCTGGTGCGTGGATTTCTATGGGATTAATCGCTGCAGGATTGTGACAAGTAACTCAATCCTTATGTTGCGATTTTTCAAGCCCCACCCATGAAGAGTGTCGTTGTTACTGGTGCGAATAGAGGAATTGGGCTTGAACTGGTAAAGCAGTTACTTGATTCAGGATACAGAGTTTATGCAACCTATCGTAGTGAGAAGGGTGGACTTGAAGACATCACTAATCAGAATCTCTCTCTCCATAAAATGGATGTAAGAGACTCTGCTGGAATTGACGAACTGTCAAATTCAATAGAAGGAAAAATCGACCTACTGATCAACAATGCTGGCGTAGCAGATGGCAGATGGCAATCGATTTCAGAGATTGATATGAAACATGCTCTTGAAGTTCTAGAGATTAATTCAATCGCACCTGTTTTGATTACTCAGAAACTTCTCAATCAATTGAGCAACGAGTCTACTATTGTAATGATGAGCAGCCTGATGGGTTCGATTAGCGATTGCATGAGTGGTAGGTCCTATGCTTATCGAGCTTCAAAAACAGCATTGAATATGTTTTCAATTGCAATGAAAAATGAGTTACAGCAATCAGGAATCTCAATCTTGATTCTTCACCCTGGATGGGTTGCTACCGATATGGGAGGGCCAAATGCTACCGTTTCTCCCGAACAAAGCGTTCATGGTATGCTAGAGAGAATAGATGAGCACAATCTCGGAATGAGTGGACGCTATGTCCAATATGATGGCACTCCAATTGAATGGTAATCAAAGTGATTCAAGGACCATAGCAATGCCTTGACCGCCACCGATGCAAGCAGTCGCTACACCATACTTCCCACCGCACCTCTGAAGTTCGTGCGCTAGAGTGAGAACTAATCTTGTTCCAGTTGCTGCAAGTGGGTGTCCTAGACCCACTGCACCACCGTTTACGTTTACCTTCTCTACATCCAAGCCTAGATCCTTTACACAAGCAACAGCCTGTCCAGCAAACGCTTCGTTGATTTCCCAACGGTCAATATCTTCGATTGTTAATCCTGCCTTCTCAAGAGCTAAGCGACTACTAGGAACCGGACCATAGGCCATAATTGCAGGTTCTAGACCGACTATTCCCCAAGATACAATCCTAGCTAGAGGTTTGTCGCCGTCGGCTTCAGCCTTCGAAGCAGACTTGATTACAACAGCAGCAGCTCCGTCAACAACACCGCTAGCATTACCTGCAGTAACTAGGCTCTCTGGTCCGAACGCAGTTCTTAGTTCAGCCAAAGATTCAGGAGTGCTTCCCAAAACAACGTGGTCTTCATCCTTGAAAGTTACATCATTAACAGGTACAATTTCTTGCTCCCAAATTCCATCAGCAATCGACTTAGCGGTTCTTGAATGCGACATTGCAGCAAACTCATCAGTTTCTTCTCTAGTCACACCTTTACGCTTGCAAATCTCATCACTAGTTTGAGCCATAAATGAGCCACACATTCCATCAAGTAGGTTAGTGAATAGGTAATCTTCCATATCCTTCTCAAGTTCTGTACCTGCTCTTGGAGGCCTCGCTAATTTGTAGGTATCACGCATTCCACGCAAAACATGGGGCGCCTGAGAAAGGTTCTCCATCCCACCAGCAACTACGGTTTGTGCCTCATTCAGCATTATCATTTGAGCGCCAGAAACGATTGATTGAACTCCACTACCACAAATACGCGATAGAGTCAGCATTGGAACCTCTTGAGGAATACCAGCGCCTAAACCTGCGTGTCGTGCACCAAAGATGGCTTGATCGCAAGTTTGCAGAGCATAACCCATTACGACATGGTCAACATTTTCCGGAGATGTCCCGGTTTTTTCAAGGGCTCCCATGATTGCGATTTCGCCTAATTTGAGTGCACTTACGTCTTTGAGAAGGCCACCAGGTTGCCCGTCTCCACGCTTACCGCCTTGCCATTCACAAAATGGTGTTCTTGCTCCGCCAACAATCACGACATCTTCTGCCATGTGCCTGCGAATATAAACAGCCTAATCATATTCACGCTAAGCCAATCAGGCCTAATCCGCTCAACATCAAACATATAGGCAAGACGAGGTATTCAAATCCAGACCTCGAACTTCCAAGGTTTGACAACTCCGTACCCCTTTGCATTGTGCACTTAACACCTGGAGCATCCTCATTGCCCCATACTTCGATGATACTGTTGCCCATTGTTCCATCCAAACCTTCAGCCTGTAGTGCCTCAGATGGCCTTGGCTTAGTTTGTCCCAGAACATAAACAGGGTTTCCTAATCTTAGACCATACAGTGTCCATCGATGCTTCTTGATTCTAGCTCCACCTAGAAGTCCTGCTATTGCAGAAGCCATGAGTTGCTTACCAAGAGTTTGAGCAAATGCACCGTCCCATCTCTTGAGATACTGACCATATTCCGCTCTCTTGAATGAACCTGCGTTAACTCTAATTCCACCGGTTCCATCATGAAGAATGAAAGGACACCCTCCCTTATCGGAACGTATAGTAACCCAGTGGCACTCTTCCCTTGTACCATTGTCTGTCTTTACTGTTCTACACTGGTATTGCTCATAGGACCAATAATATCCAACCATGTTTCCAACAGCCATATTCTCATTTCCGTCTACAACAACGGTTAGGCAACCCTCAGCAACCGGTCTAACTTGACCAACTAGTTCTGGATTGCCAACAGCGACAGAACGTACCAAAGAAGTTGGAGTGTCAAGCATTTGACTAAGCATCTTTGACCTAAAGTATCCAACAAGAGTTAGAATCAAACCAATTCCAGCAATGATTAGCGGAATAATCATTCCACCTTCATAATCATCTTTAGACATCATAGAAGCAACTGCTACTATAATACAGATTATTGCTGTAAATGAGTAAACGCTGAACAGTGTCATTGTAGCTGGAGTCGGAGTTCCAACCTTTACCGGATGCTCTGCCAAAGGACTACCATCTCCATGTGGAGAATATCGGTTTGTGTTATCCCAAGTTGTTGGCCCAGGAGCGGGAAGAATCCAATCATTTGGATCCGTTGTCGGAACATAAGAGGTCTGCTGCATCCACCAACTATCGATAGATAGACCACTGGATTCTGCCTTGGCCTGTAGTTCAGCAGGGTCAATAGCACCCTTCCTAATCTTGTGAAGACTTCCCTCGAGGGAACCAGGAGAAGAAAATGCCATGATTACTAAACCAATTGCAGATATAATAAGTGCCTGTACATCATTTACTGCACTCACAAATCCAAACAATGTGATCAGCAAACCTATTACCCAAATTAACCAGCCTATCCAATGATAAGGGAAATTTACTTTGAAAGTTCCACCATTGAGGTCTAAGTCTTCGATATTCATAATTAGACGCAGTGGCAGAGAGATGATGAAGGTTCTCTATGACATACTAGCAGGCTTATGGTCCCAAATAGCCCAAGTTCCAGTTGCAGTAGCAATTGTGCGGCCAGAGTCAGTAGTGATTTCTCCTTCAAGGTGAGCAACATGCTTACCTCTTTTCACAACATTGCCACTCGCAGTAATCTTCTCATCAGGCCTAGCTGCTGAAATGAATGATATGCTCAATTGTGTAGTCGCACACCATTCCTGTTTTGGAAGTATGGATACGAGGGCTCCACCAAGAGCCATATCGAGCATCATCGTGTACAATCCACCATGGGCAACACCACCTTTATTGCAATGTTTAGATTCTATATTTAGGAACACTGAAGACTTTCCAGCGCCCCAATCACCCCTTTGAATTCCTATTTCTAAGGCCATATCAGTTAGATGAGCCGGTTCTGACATTTCCACCATCAAATCACACCCACGACTTTGACCAAAATTCTCTTTCTGCGTTGACCATCGAATTCAGCATAGTGGATTTGTTCCCAGTTACCAAGATGTAATCTCCCATCTTTTACTGGCATAGTTACTTGTTGACCAAGCAATTGTCGTTTTAGATGTGCATCTCCGTTATCTTCACCGGTTCGATGATGATGATATTCTTCCCCTTCACGACCGTCTATTCCATGAAATGGAGCTACTTTTTCCAGCCATTTCATTATGTCATGGTGCAAACCATATTCGAGGTCATTGACATAACATGATGCGGTTATATGCATCGGATTAACCAGTACAAGGCCATCACGGATTCCGCTTTCAGATACTACTTTTTGTACATCTCTAGTTATGCACAAAATTTCGTATCGCTTCTCTGTTTCAATCCAGAGTTCTTCGACATAGGTTGCAGCCTGACCTGTGATCAATTCACCCATCTAAACACCGTCAGCCAATCAACGAAGAGTCATCCATGCCACTACCAGTCACCATCAATGGTATTGCAACGATTACTCCACATATTCCGTTACAAACTACGCTAAATCCAATTCCAATCGCTTGACCCATCCCCGAAGGGTCAGACAACTCTGCAGGAATAAGCAATTGCTGTCCGATTGAAACAAGTAAACCAACACCGATTAGAAGCCATGCTAATTGTATTCCACGAGTTTGACGATTATTTATCCAGATGCCTGAAATAATAGTCCCAATAGACAATATTCCAGATATTGCTGAGACTAAAATTAATTGTGTAAAGTATTCATCTAAAAGTGCGTCGTCAACTTCACTAGTTAGTAAAGAAGAACTAAAAATACCCAATACTGAACCAAGGACTCCAATAGCCCCGTATATTATAACTAATATTCCAACAACTTGAGGAGCAGAAGATTCTTGTTGAATAATCACTACATTCTGTGGAAGACC
>CETB01026358.1_pt1 | contig 14685 bp, 15 predicted proteins | sample 356381 | NCBI WGS metagenome assembly CETB01 (sample SAMEA2622545, study PRJEB7988) | marine metagenome | biome: marine biome (ENVO:00000447); feature: deep chlorophyll maximum layer (ENVO:xxxxxxxx); material: "saline water (ENVO:00002010), including plankton (ENVO:xxxxxxxx)" | depth 155 m | reverse complement strand
AGTACTCTACCAACTGTGGTTGACTTACCGTGGTCGACGTGACCAATGAATACGACATTCAAGTGTTGTTTTTCAGCCATTATAATTTCCCTCCATGGGATGGATGTGTCGGCAGGATGGGGGGTAAATAAAGGATTCGCCTAAAATTTGTAATATATTCTCTTAAGTTCAAGTTAAATACCGATATTTCTACTAAATAATTATGAAGTTTAACATCAAAGGAAATCCGTCATATGGTGAAGTTGATGTTGAATTGGGGCCGGAAGAAGTCATTTTGATAGAGCCAGGTGCAATGTCACGGATGGATTCCCATCTTAATTCAAGTTATCAGAGGCAGGGAAGTTTTTTTTCAGCTATGTTTAGAAAAATGTTTGGTGGAGAAAGTTTCTTTTTGGGAAAATATAAGCAGACAAATGGTGGAAAACTAACTTTTGCGCCTGCAGTTCCAGGATCAGTACAACATTACAACTTATCAAACAATCAATTGAATATAATGTCTGGTTCTTTTCTAGCCTGTACTCCAGGAGTAAATGTAAAGGCGAAATTTGGAGGCCTTAAAGCTTTATTTTCAGGAGAGGGTGCTTTTCTTTTAGAAGTATCAGGAAATGGAGATTTATTTTTTAATTCTTTTGGAGGAATTGTAGAGAAGAATATTAATGGAGATTTTATTGTTGATAGTGGACATGTAGTAGCATTTGAGCCTTCACTAAATTATAAAATTTCAGGCATGGGTAATTGGAAATCGACTATGCTTTCAGGCGAGGGTTTAGTAATGACATTTAGTGGTTCAGGAAAAATTTATTTGCAGACAAGAACAATAGATAGTCTTGCATCTTGGCTTACTCCGAGGTTATTATGAACATAGAAGTAGACACTGAAGGCGCCTTTGGTTCAGCAGTAGTTAAATTAGAGTCAGGGGAGAAATTTATTTCTGAAGCAGGCAGTATGTATCGTGCATCGTCCAATGTTGAAATTGAAGTAGTATCTCGTAAAAAAGAAGGTCAAGGTTTTTTTGGAGGTATTGCGTCAGGTCTAAGAGCTATGATGGCTGGAGAAACATATCATTTAAACAGTTATCAAGCGGGAGGAGGACCTGGAGAAGTTGGCCTCGCACCCACACACCAAGGAGAAGTACGTAAATTAGAGGTTCGTTCTGAAACGTGGATTTGTTCTGGTGGAAGTTATTTGGGTTCTTCAGAAGGTATAGAATTGGATACGCAATATCAAGGATTGACAAAGGGTATGTTCAGCAAAGAGGGTTTAGTTTTTGTTAAGGCATCTGGGCAAGGACAGTTATTAGTTAATGGATTTGGCAGAATTAGTGAAGTGGTAGTTGATAACGGAATTACAATAGATAATGGCCATTTGATTGCTTTTACAGAAGGTCTAGAATATGACATTGGAAAGGCAGGTGGAGGCTGGATTTCCTCTATGATGTCTGGAGAAGGTTTAGTGATGAAATTTAGAGGCCAAGGAAGAATTTTGGTTCAATCACACGATCCAAGCAGACTTGGCGGGATTTTAGGCCCTCTTTTACCACCGAGGAAGAGTTAATGAAATACGACATAATTTCAGCTCCAACATATTCTCTTGTTGAGATGACTTTGAATCCAGGAGAATCTGTAGTTGTAGAGCCAGGTTCTATGACCTGGATGGATACCTCTATAATTCCGAAAACTGAGATGCAGGGAGGTTTTTTTGCAGGATTAAAAAGGAGAATGGCTGGTGAAAGTTTTTTCCTTAATACTTACAAAGCTGAAGTTAATTCTGGTATGATTGGCATAGCTCCTTCTTTTTCAGGAGACATAATTGTTAGAGAGCTTAATGATGAAACAATTTACATGGAACGGGGAGCATATATTTGTCATTTGGGGAATCTTGAAACCAGCGTTAGTTGGGAAGGTTTTAGAGGTACTTTTGCGGAAGGAATGTTAGGACTTAGAATTAGTGGCACCGGTCTTTTGTTCTTTGGCTCGTACGGAGATGTTCAGGAAGTTCAAGTGGATGGTTCGTATACGGTAGATAATGGATATGCTGTAGCTTGGGAAAGCTCATTAGATTATAGCATTGGAACAACTGGAAGAACAATACGTTCTTGGCTTTTTGGCGATCAATGGATATGTCGCTACCATGGAAAAGGTAAAGTATGGATTCAAACTAGAAGCCCCCGAAATTTGGCATCTTGGGTTCATCCCTTTAGACCAGTTCAACGAGATAATAAATAAGATTTAAGTCTTAAGAGTAATTTTCAGGCCTTGGCATCTCAGCCTTCAATCCCTTTCGCTGTCTGATGTCTTCAGTAATTCCGTCAATTAATTCTCTAGGTAATGGTTCATACCCTGCGAATTCAGTACTCCAAAGCGCCCTACCTCCAGTCGCAGAACGAATTTCACTAGCAAATCCAAACATTTCTTTGACTGGCGCTTTAGCAGTAATTACTGCCATATCGCCTTCAGTTTCCATTCCGGCAATTTCGGCACGTCTTTGCGACATTTCACCAGTTACAGATCCCATTAATTCTTGAGGGACATTGATGTAAACATTTTGTTTTGGTTCTAACAATGCAACACCTGCTGAAACAAGAGCTCCATTAATTCCATTCCTTACTGCCGGAATGGTTTGTGCAGGTCCTCTGTGAATAGCATCTTCATGGAGTTTAGCATCATTCAAGATGATCTTTACACCCATCATTTTCTCATGTGCACGAGGCCCTCTCTTTACAACTTCATTGAAAGCTTCAATCAATAATTCTCTAGTTTCGAATAAGTTTTGAATACCTTTTGTTGCATCAACAAAGACACATCCATTCTCAATACAAAGAACACCACGACCATGAACTTTTGTCCATCCCATGTCTATTAGTTGTCTAGCAACCTCTTTTGATTTCTTAATATTACCAGAAGGAATGGTTCCATCTACTATTGCTTCTCTAATATCATCTTCTAGTGGTTCTACTGTAATGTAGAAACGGTTGTGTTTATTTGGTGATTTACCTTCAAAATCTCCAGGAGATTGCATTGCTACAGTTTCACGATAAACCACAATTGGTGGTGATGTTGTAATTTCAACACCATGTTCATTTTTAATTCTATATTCAGTAATTTCTAAATGTAATTCTCCCATTCCAGACATTAAATGTTCACCAGTTTCTAAATTACTATCAATTTGAATAGAAGGATCGGATTTTGCTACAGCACGTAGAACTTCAACAAGCTTCGGTAAATCTTTAGTGTGTTTTGCTTCAATTGCAGTAGTTACAACAGGATCAGAATTATGTACAATTCTTTCAAATGGAGTCATTTCTTTGTTAGAAGAAATAGTTGAACCAGACTGTGCGTCTCTTAGTCCTGAAACCGCAATAATATTTCCGGCAGTTACAGTTTCAGTTGCAATACGGTCACCGCCAACAAACATACCTACAGATTGAACTCTGTTTGCATTTGGCATTCCTGCAACATACATTTGGTCTCCCTTCTTAATAGATCCTGAGAATAACCTACCAACTGCGATTTCACCTGCATGCGGATCTAAAACAACTTTAGTAACCATAAATGCAGAATCTCCATTGGCATTGGCGTTAACCATGGCTTGACCAATTTCTTCTTCAGATTCACCTCTCCAAATGTGTGGAATGCGGTATTTTTGTGCAGTATCTGCAGAAGGTAATTTTTCAACAATCATATCCAATAAAACTTCGTGCAACGGTGCAGCTTGAGCAAGTTCTCTTTTTTGTTCTTTCTCCATAAATTCATAAATTTGTTTAAAATTTACATTCTTTTTGGCCATGAATGGCAAAGATGTTGCCCAATTATGGTATGCAGAACCAAAAGCAACAGTTCCAGCTTGAGCATCAACCATCCATTCTTTTTTGAATTCTTCAGGCACCATTCTAACTATTAGTTTGTTAACTTCAGTAATTATTTTCCCAAATCTTTGCATCATGTCTTCAGGCGTTACTTGTAATTCAGCAATTAATCGATCAACTTTGTTAATGAATAGTACAGGTTTAACTTTTTCTTTAAGAGCTTGTCTTATAACAGTCTCAGTTTGAGGCATTATTCCCTCCACAGCACATACTACTATAATTACACCATCAAGAGCCCTCATAGCTCGGGTAACGTCTCCACCAAAGTCAACGTGTCCTGGAGTATCAATTAAATTAATAAGATAATCTTGACCTTTGTGTTCATGAACCATAGATGCATTAGCTGCATTGATTGTAATTCCTCTTGCAGATTCTTGTTCATCAAAATCTAACATTAGCTGTTTACCTGCTAAATCTTCGGACATCATTCCAGCTCCGAATATTAAGTTATCAGATAATGTTGTTTTTCCATGATCAATATGTGCGGCAGTACCTATGTTTCTAATTTGTTCTAGCTTTGTAAATAAAGCAGTTGCCCGCTTTATGTTGTCTTCTTTACGGCCCATTTTTTTTCACTTTAGTTGTGTGCAGCTTCAGCTTGACGTTCTACTTCTTCTTTTTTTCCTATTGCATAAGAATCAGGATTTGCTTCAGAGGCTAACAAGATTTCTTTTGCTAATGCTTTTTCAATTGAACGTTGTTTTTTGGATGAACTTAAAGCGCCAATACATAAATTTCGAATTGCTGTATCTATTCTTCTTGTTGGAGATACATCTACACCACTGTAGACTCGTATTCCTCCGTATCTTAGAGAAACTACTTCCGCCCTCGGAGCTGAATTCTCTAGCGCTTTAACCATATGTTGTGCAGGATTATCTTTTTTCTTTTGATGAATAAGCTCAAATGAATTTTTCAGAACAGAATATGCTTGAGCTTTTTTACCAGTATATTTTTCAGAACGCATCAGATTGTTAATGATTCTTTCAATAACTGTTAAATTTCTTTTTCCAAATCTCTTCTTAGAATGTCTACCACCAGTGTGTGGCACTTGAAACGCATTAAGATTGATGTGTTGTTCTAAAGTTTTATCTTCCACATCTACTTCAGTCAAATCCCATTTTCCGAATAATGGAACTACAGGGAGTTCTACATCTGGTTCTTCAGTTTTGGTTTCAACCTCATTTTCATTATTATTTTCTTTCTCTTCAGCCATTTAATCTACCTGATTGGTTTCTCTTTTCTACCGCGAACCATTTCTTTCAAAGAAACGTTATTAACTTTAGCTACTCTGTAGCGAACACCAGATAAATCACCATAGGATCTACCCATTCTTCCACCTACTCCCTCTATTACAACTTCGTCGTGTTCATCAATAAAACTTATTGCGAGATTTCCAGGAGCTAACGCAGTTACTTGTCTTCCATTTTTAATTAATTGAACTCTGACACATTTACGAATACCTGAATTAGGCTGTTTTGCTTCAACACCTACTTTTTCTACAACGATTCCTTTAGCTTGTGGTGCACCTTGTAGAGGATCAGCCTTTTCCTTGAGCTTCATAGCTCTTTTACGATAGTATCTATCGTTCCAACGATGTTTTTGTCTTTTGTTACGTTGTGCGGATGCGGTGTAAAGACCTTTTGCCACTTACAAATCTCCTTCTCAATGAATCGAGGTTTCAGCCGACAAGAGGCCCATATATATACTGTTCGGCATTTTATTTCAAAAATTAGGGCAGTTAGGGTAAAGCCTTTTTTTAGAGGAGCCTGAAAGGGGCTTGAGCCACCGTAGCTTAGCCCGGTTGAGCGGCTGACTTGTAATCAGCAGGCCGAGGGTTCAAATCCCTCCGGTGGCTCCAAGCATTTATATTTATTTAGCAGTATTTAGTTAAGGATAATAAGTAATAATTGATAAGTTATGTTAAGGAGTACCTCAGTAAAACAGGAGTCTTGGAAACCAGTTAAACTGTTAGCGAAGCAGCCAGTCAAAGGCAAAATATTAGCTTTAGAATGTGATTTAGAAGGTAAAATAGCTGTAGCTTTAACTTCAGATTCAATAAATATATTTAACGAAAGGGAACTATTGAATGTGATAAATATTAATCAAGGTTTCCAACTAAAAATATCTAGTTCCTTAGAGAATATTTATGTATTAACGTCAGAAAAGTTGTGTTGTTTTGATTATTGGGGGAATCAAAAATGGGAATATGTTTCTGAAGGATTGATTGATGATTTTGTTGTAGATAATTCAGGTAAACATGTAGTTCTTCGTGGAGAAAAATTTCTAATTTTCCTGAATAGATTTGGAGATTTAGAATGGGAACATAATTTTTCAGAAGTTACAATTAGCATGCATTATTCAAATAAGGGAGATTTTTTAGTTTCAACTAGTAATCGTATTTTTATATTAACAGAAGATAATGATTTTGACAAAATAGTAGATATTTCAGATCAATTACAGACATTCTTTTCAGACGAAGGTGGCATAGCAGTAACTGATAAGAATCTCATATCTTTTTCGTTGACTGGCCATATTTTGTGGCAGAAGACTTTATCTGATGTAAAGTATGTAACATATTCAAATAATTCACTAAAGAATTATTTTGTTAATAATGATAAGAGTTTAATTTGTCAAGATAGAAATGGGGATGAATTATGGACATATTCATCTGAGGATGAGTTGGAAGGTTTTAATGTACTTGACTCTGGAAGAATGGTTGGCCAATATTCCAATACTTATTTTCATATCATTGATGAATATGGAGATCAAGCCTGGTCTTATTATGCCAGAGAAAAGATAGTAGATTTTTCCTTTTCATGTTTTGGAGCAGATATCATAATTGCCTCTGAAAGTAAAATTCATTGGTTCCAAAATGAAGGTTTTCTTAGAAAACAGGTTAGCACAAATATAGAAACCATATCTTCTTTGATGTCAAAAGTATTAATTTATGAATCAAATATTAGCGATATTGAAGATAACTTTACATTAGTTAAGGAGCAATCAGGTGGAAACTTTACAACATTAAAAAAATCTTTTTCAATGATAGTAGAATTAAAAAATAGACTAGAACATTTACATAAAAGGCATGTAAATTATTTAGATTCATTGCCTAAATTTATGAATATAATGGGCCTTCAAGGAGCTCAGACTGATGATATGGTTCCTCTAATTTACCCTTATTTTTCACTTTATGGAGATATTAAGGATAATTCAAATTATGCTAAATTGCTTGAATTTGCAACTCATTTATTATCGAAATTAGACAGATATGATTTAACTAAAATAAAAAACGACAGTATTTTCGATCTGAAAAATTTCATTAAAGATGCAAAAAAAGGTATAAATGAGGAAATGGATAACATTCAAAAATTAATAAATCAGTCAGAAAAAGATCTGAAGAAATTGAAAATTGACGTCAATAAGTTGATTATAGGTTGGTTAGAATCAGGAAATATTGATAATAGCCTTCAAGATTTCTTTTACAACTTTGTAGATAATATAGCTACGCGTTCTCTTAAAAAAGATATAATTCTAGAAAAAATGGAAAGCCATATGGCTTTTGTTGATTATACTACTTCTAATGATTCAGTTAAATTGAAAAAATTCCGTTTCAGGACTAGAAAAGAGGTAGAGTTAAAATTAGATTTATTAAATAAATCAGATAATACATTAGAGAATCTAAAAATAAGGACTAAAATAGAAGGTAATGGATTAGAATTACTATCTCCACCTTCAGGAGTAGTTCGAATAAATCATTTAAAACCAAAAGAATCATCTCCAATTACTTTTTCTTTTTCTCCAATTAGTAGAGTAAATACAAGAGTAATTTTAGTTGTACAATATTTAGATAGCGTAGGTAGGAAATGTACGAATTGGTTAGGAGATGTAGAAACAAATTTTCTAGGATGCTTTGTAAGGCCATTACCGATATCTGAGAATGAGCATGAAAATGACAGATTAGAATTTAAAGACAATACATCACATACATCTTTAAACATAGAAGGTTTACAGGTTAGTAAAATTACAAAAATAGCAAAGAAAATGCCAGGACTTCATCTTTGCAATCTTAAAGAAGAAGGTACCAGATCTATAATTTATCATGCGGGAGAATCAAGTTTGGATGATTCCAAATATTTATCAATGATTTTCTTACGTAAATTAGGGGAAGATGAGTCACTTAGAGTGGCTTTAGAATTAATATGTCATTCAACAGATACAGATAATTCAGCAGAATTAAAAGAAGAAATGCTTTTTTATCTCAAGAATAAATTATTAGAATTAAATGCTAAATTTGTTTAGTATTCTCTCCACTTATGTTTACATTTAGCGTTTGTACATTGATATATTCTTGTAGATGGTTCATCAGCAGCTCGAGTCTGTCTTATAACCCATGTAGCTTCATTATGGTCGCATTTCTCGCAAATTATTTTTGCAGTAGGTAATGTCCCTTCTAATCCTTCAGTTACAACCATTTCTTTTTTTTCTATTTCTCTACTTGTAATTTTTGTTTCACCCTTGCTTTCTGAATGATTACAATTCGGTCTTTTACATTCTCTTTGACCCGTTGCTCGATTTAATACAAGCATAGATTTACATTTTGGACAGAACATTTTAACCTACATTTTCAATTAATTCAGTAGCTTGATTTATAATATTTAAATTAGTACCAAAAGCTATGCAAATAACAGTTTCTGGGTTGCAAAGGGCAGCATTTGTGCATTTGTTTGTCCAAGAAAATGTTTTTACAAAAATTTTCCCATCTTTGTTTTCAGAAAAAAACCCGTTGGCATTTTCATTAGGTGTAGCTTCCCATTGATATATTTCTGTGCCTGCAGGCAGCTTTTCATTAATTTCTGTAAGAATTTTTCCATTTTCGTATTTTAATTCTTCTTTATCCATTTCAGCTATAGCTTTGTTAACGATTATATTTTGTTTGTTGTTTAAAAGGTCTAAACTAATTAATGAGCTTAGTGAGAGTATTATTAATTTTCCAGAATATCCGTCGGAACTTTCATATGTTTTTTTTGATATTTTTAAATGTCCATTAAATTCCTTTATATTTTCTTGATCGAAGGGGCCATTCCAACTTCCTGTACTCTTGTAGAGCGAATTATCTTGTACATCTATGGCATCATTGTAATCGACGAGTATAGGTCCTCCAATTAACAATCCAATAATTACGATTAGTAGAAAACTGAATACTCTTCTAATTTTCCCTCGTTTTTTTTCTTGAACCCATCCACCAATGCGTAATTCAGGTTCTTCCATAATTATTACTATTAATCAGTAGTAATAATATTTGTTCTGGATGCCCAAATTAATTAATTGGCCCCTTTTAGCTAGATAAATATGGGTGAAGTTGCTTTAAAATATAGATTAATGCCAGAATCTCCAGATTCAGATATAGAAGCTATTGTTTCAGAGATACCGGGAGTTCTTCCTGAGGATGCAAATTTTGGTGCACATGAGGTTAAGCCATTTGCTTTTGGCCTTAAAGCAATAATGATAGCTATTGTTGGTATTGACAGAGATGGATTTGCTACAGAAGTAGAAGACGGTTTGAATTCATTAAAGAACGTGCAAACAGTAATTTTAGAAGAACAATCCTTAATTTAAGGATGCACATTACTATATATCGACCCTAGATGCCTAATTAATGTCAAAGCGTCCTCCTTTATCTTATACAACAACAAGATTGACACTAGGTACGTTTTTGAGAATTATGTTCCGCCCTAGATATTTAGATAGAGACAAAATACCTGTGGATGGGCCATTAATTATTGCAGCTAATCACCTTTCACATATAGATCCAGCATTCATAATGACTGCGATGAAAAGACCTGTATCGTATTTATCTAAAAAAGAACATTTTGACAGTACAATACGTCGACTTGTTTTCAAACAGGTCGGAGTTATACCCGTAGATAGAGAAGCTGGTGGTATGGAGGGTCTTGAGGAAGCAATAAAAATTCTTAAAGATGATGGAGCAATTGGAATTTTTCCAGAAGGTACACGTTCTAAAGACGGAGTTATGGCTAAGGGCAAAACCGGAGTAGCTAGATTAGCTGCACTTACAGGAGCCTTAGTCGTACCAGTTGCAATTAGACAAACAGATGGCGTATGGCCAGTATCTAAAAGAATTCCAAGGCCCTGGAGAAAATTTTACTATAAATTTGGAGAACCTATGAAATTTCCTGATGAGGAAATAAATAGAGATAATTTACGAAAATTTACAGATAATGTTATGAAAGAAATAGAATATTTATCCAAAGAATGTGAAGAATATTGGGAATCTAGAAAAATTATTCCACGCATGAAAAAATATATTAAAAGTAAATTAAGTTAATTTTTTTAGCTCATTAAATAGAATTTCGACTCGTTTTTCATTTATTTGAAAATCGTAAAGACCCAATCTTGACTGACTTTGGAACCATACATTAGTTTTTCCATTATTTTCAAATATTTTGACAAAAATATCATCATAGAATCGGAAAAACGGTGTGATTTGTGTAAAATGAATAAATCCTTTCTTTTCATTTACAATTTTCACCCTTTGCATATTGGCTATGATATTTTTCAGGTTGTTTTGAATTTCATTTATTGTTAAATTGGTAACTATTGGCTTCATATTTCTTCCTCGGTTCGGATTTTCTGCAACTCGAGTGCAATTATTTTTTCCAAATCGTTTTTCTGGGAATTCTTCATATTTGATAGTAGGAGCTAGGTAATAGATTACATTAATCATAACAAAATAGCCAGATGGCATTATAATCAAAAAAAGGGCAATAATTTCGTTAGTTTCCATATCTTTCCCTGACGTTAAGCACAACATTTCCATTTTTTAATGTAAGCTTAATTCGATCTTTGGAGTTGATTTCTGTACATGGATTTTTATCGAATGAATGAGCATATGGTTTTGCTAATAAGCTACATGCAGGGATAGTTTGTTGATCTAAATCAGTATTGATAATGGCTTTTGGTCCGTTGCCATTGTAAAATAATCCTAATAAGACATATGGAGCTACAGTAGATCCACTTCCTTTTGGAAAGATGAGTATTTTATTAGCTATTGAAAGTCCATCAAGAGGATGCCCTTCTTCTTCAATAGTTCCAGTTTTTTTATTTACAAAACCTAGAAAAGTAATAGGAACATCCGTGACAAGCGCTTCACCTTCAATTTCCCATTCTTCTTGTGAATCCAACCCTTTTCCTGTAATTTCAATTAGTTCTGTTTTCAATGTTTTGTTAGAAACTATCTTTTTTATTTTGTGTTTTGTTTTCTTTATAGTTTCTTTTGCTAAAAGATTTTTATTTTCAGCATGCATTATACAGTCGGCCAATCTGGAAACGGATGTATCTATAGAATTTAATCCTGATTTTAGGTAATGTTCAGCCTTCATTGAATTAGTAAGTATATGCTTTATTTTTTTATGATTGTAGTGAACTACTTCTGGACAGGTTTCTCTAAGAACCATTCCTCCAGCATTTTCAATATTTTGGACATATCCTTTTCTTTCGGCTTCATTAAAATTCTCAGATGATGTAAAAACCCACAATCTTTTTTCAGGTATATTTTTTCCTTTAACAAGTTCTGATGTTCTTTCAATTTCTTCAATAGATGCTTGAGGACATCCAATTGTTACTAAATCAATTTTAGTCTTAGGTGTGAGTTCTTCATATCGTTTTTGTAAGTCTTCTTCATTAAAATTTATTTCCGCCTGATAATTTGTTTTAGCAGGTTTTTTGGTAAATTTATCAATAAATAATAATGGGGAACCATAATTTGCAGAAGCCGCAGTCAGAGCTTTCTTTGATTCAAAATTTAAAGTTTTAATTCCATGTATATGAGGAATAGGTCCAAAATCTAATTTCCATTTAGATTTTATTTGTTTCCCAATCCAATCGCCAAGTATAGAATAATCAACAGGTTCATCTAAAGTACAACAAATATTGACTTTTATGTTAGGAATTCTATGTTCATCTAATAGCAGTCCATATTCAGGAGTAAATCCACATAATGCTGTAGCAAGTGCAGACAATCCAGATTCACGGTTTGTCCTGAGTTCACTGTAAGAGTTAGCGAAACATACAGCATTTGACTCAGCCCAGGACGCATTTCCTTTGATAGAGATATTATCGTAAGGAGTACATGACAAAGAGAGTCTTATTCCTAATTTTTCATATGCATCAAGAATGAGTTGTTGTTTTTCTACATAATCTGCAACAGGAATATCCATTTCTTCAAATTTGCTTCTATCGCATCCTGCTGAATTTAGAGTTGTTTCTATAGCTGCAGTTCCATCACTGTCACTTACTAAATCTTCTAAAAAGGTTATCAAACCTTCTCCACCAGTTAATGGAGAAACTCCAGAAACATGAGATGAAATTACAGGAACTAATCTTTTAGCTTTTGCAGCTTTGCCTAAATCAATTAACAATCGTATAGCTTTCTGCCTTGTTTTTCCCTGATCACCGTTTAGAATACTTTTTTGCTCGGTTGTTAATATCATTAATCTAAATAATCTTCTAATTTAACCTTCATAGCAGGTTTAGGTTTAATGAAGTCTTCTTTGTTTCTATCTAGAGGAATGGTACAATCAAATCCAACTTTTACAGTCTCTCTAGTTTCAGGATTTGAGCTAGGATCAAGAGAAGATCCCTTTACTCCAGTTTTTACAACTAAATCCTTGTTACCTTGAAATCTTGTAGCCATTGCCCACTCAACAGCCTGCGGATTAGTAATATCAATATCTGAATCGACAATCCAAACATGTTTCATAGAGGCATGGCCTGCAAATGCTGCATCAATGGCTTTCAATCCATCATCATTATTTTTTTTGTTAATTGCTACAATCCCGTGTAGCCAAGATCCTCCTCCGTGAGTCATGAATACATCATGGCAATCTACTACTTTGTTCACTTCGTTGTATATGGTAGGTTCTCTTGGCATTCCCATTAGAACTTTGTGCTCAGGTCCACTAGGTAGAAGAGCATGGAAAATTGAGTCATCCCTTACAAATATTTTCTTTATTTTTATTACAGGTCCTTTTCTTACAATATCTGGGGTTTCAGTAAGATCAAGGAAAGACCCTTCATCGTGGGTTTTTCCCGTAAATTCACAAATCATAACTACTTCAGACTCTGGGACCATGTGTCCTCCGACATCAATAACAGGTGAATCAGCTAGTGCGTTAGCAACTGCCATTTCATCATGCTCTATCTCGAAAGAAGTCGCAGAACCAAGTAATACAGGTACAGAAACTCCATTACAGTAAGCAAATTCCTTCAATCCTCTATTCATGTATTCTTTAAGATGCCTATCAAGAATTCTCATAACCATATGATTACTGTCAATTTTCATTGCTCTATGGAAAGAAATATTTCTTCCATATTCGTCATCATGTGCAACAGCCATTGCCGACGCAATGTACGCACCTCCATCGGTAGTTTGGTGTGTCAGTATTGGTAAATTGTCTAGTGAGGCCTCAATTTCTTTGTATCCATTTGCTTGTACAGTTTTAGGTTCATTTAGATTATTAATCGCATCAGATATTTTCGATATTATTTCATTAGGACCGCATTCAAGTGCTAGTGCAACTAGTTCTCTGCTAGAGCAGATATTGGTAATACAGGGGAGTACACTTCCTTTTACATTTTCTAAATACAATGGAGTGTCACCAGCATCTTCCATTAATGCAGCAACTTCGTAAACAGGATCTACTTCTTTGGTCACTCTTTTGAGTTTCCCATTTTCTTCAAGTAAGTCAACAAATTCTTTTAGATTCATTAATCCTCACCAAATGAAGTCTGGTAGGCCCTATATCCGGCTTCCGTTATATTTTCGCAAATTTCCTTCTGTTCTTTAGCGTTATTTGCTAGTGCAACCATGTTTCCACCGCCTCCACCACCAGTCAACTTTGCCCCAATTGCTCCAAACTTAATACTGAGTTCAACTAGCTTTTCTAATTCAGGATGTCCCACACCAATCTTATTCAGTAATTCATGATTATCATTCATTAATTCTCCTACAATTTCTATATTTCCTTCTTCAATTGCTATTTTTCCACCTTTTGTAACATTTTCAATTTCATCAAAATATCCGTTCATTAAGTTAGGTTCTTTTTCCCACATTTTTCTTACATTTCCTACAGTTTCTTTAGTTGAGGATTCAATGCCTGTATCTCCTATAACAAGGTGAAAAGTACGTCCTGAATCAAAAGTCATAGGCTCATTGCCTTTAATGAAATATACTGGCGATTCATATGCAACTACTGTGTTGTCAATACCGCTTGGAGTTCCATGCACTATTTTTTCAGCATCAAAAACAAGTTCAGAAATTTGATTTTTTTCTAAATCGACTCCTAAATAATTAGATAATGCTTTACAGACAGCAGTGGAAGTTGCAGCACTACTTCCCATACCAGAGCCCTGAGGCAGTTTTGAAGTTAAGTTTATCGTAAGATTTGGTTCACTCTGTTTAGTTTTAGATAGCAAGGCTTGTGCTAAGACACTAAATTGGCTGCTCTTATTTTCCAAGCTAAATTTTTCATTTAAATCAAGAGCATTAATAGTTAATTTTCCTTCCCCAGGTTCACTCCAAGCGCTTGCACGCATCCCACTTACAGGTATCGCAATTGCAGGCTTACCATACACTACGGCGTGTTCACCAAATAGAATAATTTTCCCCGGTGCCGTGAAGGAGTCACCCATAATATGATGTTAATATGCGTACTTATACGCTTATCTGTTGCGTTAGGCAGTTAACCAAAGCTTATAAGAATACCCAAGGTGAGAACAATCATGGACAGAATAGTAGTCGG
>CETB01069694.1_pt1 | contig 14693 bp, 15 predicted proteins | sample 356381 | NCBI WGS metagenome assembly CETB01 (sample SAMEA2622545, study PRJEB7988) | marine metagenome | biome: marine biome (ENVO:00000447); feature: deep chlorophyll maximum layer (ENVO:xxxxxxxx); material: "saline water (ENVO:00002010), including plankton (ENVO:xxxxxxxx)" | depth 155 m | reverse complement strand
CTCTCTCTCAATCAAATTTCTTTTCTACCATAAAAGTGGGTGGTTGGACTTTAGTTTCCAGAGTGGCTGGTTTAATTAGGGATATTTTTACCACAAATCTTCTTGGAGCAAGTTTTTTTCATGATATTTTTGTAGTTGTATTGAAGATACCTAATGTCTTTAGAAAATTTTTTGCTGAAGGAGCATTTAGCCAAGCCTTTATTCCTATTTATTCTGAATATCTTGGCAAAAATGATGAAAAGGGAGGCCAAGAGTTCTTGAATTCTCTGCTAGGGATTTTACTAACTACTCTTTTTATTTTCACATCATTAGCATTAATATTTGCTCCAATTTTTATTTTGGTATTCGCACCAGGTTTTTATTTTGATTCTCAAAAGCAAGAGCTAGCAGTTAATCTTTTAAGAATTATGTTTCCATATCTTGCATTGATTTCTCTAGTTGCTTTTGCGGCTGGAATACAGAATTCTCATAATAAATTTTCTATTCCTGCAATTACGCCATTAATATTTAACTTGTGTTTAATTAGTTCAGCCTGGCTAATTGCTCCAAATCTTGAAATACCCGTCATTGCATTAGCTTGGGGAGTATTATTAGCTGGTGTTCTTCAACTTATTTTTCAAATTGCACCCCTATCAGCTTTAAAAAAAATACCCTTGCCAAAGATTAATTTTCAAAACGCAGGAGTAAAGAAATTTTTTGTTTTAATTCTTCCTGCACTTATTGCTGGAGGTATAGCTCAGATAAATCTTTTAGTTGATACAATCTTTGCTTCATTATTAATTACAGGTAGTCCAACTTGGTTATATGTTTCTGATCGCCTAATACAGTTTCCTATGGGGATCTTTGCTATTGCAATCGGCACTGTTCTTTTGCCAAGTCTCTCTAAAGCATATGCTCAAAACAATACTGAAATTTTTATTTCACAACTTCAGTATGCATTTAAGTTAATATTCTTTTTAGCCGTTCCATCAGTTATTGGCTTAATTTTGTTTGCATCTCCGCTTCTTGCGACCATTTTTCAAAGAGGAGCTTTTTTATGGATTGACGTTCATCAGGCAAGTTTTAGCTTAATAGGATTTGCCTTTGGGCTACCTTTTTTTATGGCAATGAAAGTTTTAGTTCCTGCATTTTTCTCTCGTCAAAATACCAAAACACCAATGATTGTTGCGGTAATAAGTTTATTTTTAAACATAGCTCTTAATTACTTACTAGCTTTTTATTTTGGATTTGGGCATGTAGGACTCGCCATAGCAAGCTCAATTTCAGCCTTAGTAAGTGTATTTATTCTTGCTTTTTTATTGAGTAATGAGAGTTTGATTTCTCTGCAAAATGCCTTGAGCTTTTTTACTTTAAAGGTATCTATCGCTAGCTTCGCATTGTTAGGCTTTCTGCTTACTTTCAATTTATATATTGATTTTAAAATGTTGTCAGAACTCCAGCGATTACTTCATTTATCAGGAGCTATTTTTGGTTCACTATTAATTTATTTTGGAGTAAGTTTTCTATTAGGTATTCGAACATCGGATTTTAGATAATGTATTTAATCAGGGGAATAGGTAATTTAGAAACTTTTCATAAAAAGTTTCCTAATCAATCAATGAGTGGAACCATTGGTAATTTTGATGGCCTTCATCTTGGACATCAAGCGATCTTAAGACAGGTAATTGAAAAAGCTAATGAAAGTTCAAGTGCCTCTTTGGTGTTTTTTACAGAGCCTCATGCATCTGAGTACTTTGCTTCTAAGAACGAAAATTCTATTCCTCCTCCAAGAATTTGTCCTTGGAGAGAAAAAGTTAAACTTTTAAAAAACTTTGGAATTGATTTTGCATTTTTTCTTCAGTTCAATAAATCCCTTAAAGCCATGACCCCAGAAAATTTTCTTGATGACATTTTAGCGCAACTCCACTTAAAGCATTTAATTATAGGCGATGACTTTAGGTTTGGTGCTCATAGGGCTGGCGATTTTGAATTGCTTAAAAATTGGGGTAATAATTCTGGTACCGATGTTATTGCTCATGAGACAGTTTTGAATAACGGAGAGAGAATAAGTTCAACTAGAATTCGAAAAGCATTACTAAATGATGATTTTGATTTAGCTGAAAGACTGCTGGGTAGGCCATACACTTTTTCTGGAAAAGTTGTATTTGGACAAAAATTGGGAAGAACTATCGGTATTCCAACTGCAAACTTGTGGATACCTAAACAAAGGTTGCCAATTGCTGGTGTATATGCTGTAAAGTGCCTTTTTGAAGGAAAGTCTTATAGTGGAATTGCAAATATGGGAATAAGACCAACTGTTGATGGATCTAAGCCTGTCCTTGAAATTCATATCTTTAACTTTAGTCAATTCATCTATGGAAAAAGATTAACAATAGAATTTAAAAATAAACTTCGTGAAGAGAAGAAATTTGATAATATTGATTTGTTAAAAGAGCAAATTCTTCAAGATATATCTAAAGCTAAAAAAATACTGAAATAATTCCCTATGACTAAAGAATATCGAGATACTTTAAATCTCCCACAAACAGATTTATCAATGAAAGCTGGATTGCCAAAAAAAGAGCCAGAAATACTTGAGTTTTGGAATTCTATAAATCTTTATCAAGAAATTAGAGCACAAAATAAAGGAAAAGATCAGTTTATTCTTCATGATGGTCCACCATATGCTAATGGGGATATCCATTTGGGCCACGCAGTAAATAAAACCCTTAAAGACATTACGATTAAATTTCAAAATATCATTGGAAAAGATGCTCCATATGTTCCAGGCTGGGACTGTCACGGTTTACCCATTGAGTTAAACGTTGAGAAAAAATATGGTAAGAAAAGCGATCTTGTAAAAGATAAGAAATCATTTATTAAAGCTTGCAGAGAATATGCTCAATCTCAAGTTGATACTCAAAAAAAAGATTTTATTCGCCTCGGAGTTCTAGGAGATTGGGAAAATCCTTATTTATCACTTAACAAAAGTTTTGAGGCTGATGCTGTAAGAGCTCTTGGAAGAATTATTGCAAATGGTCATCTTGAAAAAGGAGAGAAGCCTGTACATTTTTGTATGGATTGTGGGTCTGCTCTAGCTGAGGCAGAAGTTGAGTATAAAGATAAAAACTCTCATTCCATTGACGTTAAATTTAAGGTTACCTCCCAATCAATTGATTCGCTATGTAATTCATTTCAAACCAATGAAGTAAAAGAGGTTTTCTTTGTGATTTGGACTACAACCCCATGGACCATTCCATCTAATGTGGCAGTATGCATTAATAAAAGTATTGAATATGTTCTTGCCAAGAATGGAAATGAACACTTTGTAATTGCAAAAGATCTTTTGGAGGCTTGCTCCACTAGATGGGAACTAGAGCTGGAGCAAGTTGGATTAGTCTTGGGAAAAGATTTGGAAAATATAAAAATGAATCACCCGTTATATGATAGAGAGTCTTGGCTACTTCATGCAGATCATGTAACTACTGAAAGTGGGACAGGATGTGTTCATACAGCACCAGCACATGGATTAGATGATTATTTTGTCTGTTTAAAGAATGGTCTCGAGTCCGTGAAGGCGCTTGATCATCGAGGCCTTTTTAAAGAAGAGTATGGTCCTTTGACTGGACTGAGTACAAAAAAAGGAGATCCAGTAGTAATTGAGTTACTTAGTAAAAAGAAGGCCCTGCTAGCTGATAAGAGATATGATCATTCTTATCCCCATTGTTGGAGACATAAGACCCCAGTTATTTTCATGTCTACACCACAATGGTTTATTTCTATGAAAAAGTCTGGATTAATTGAAGGTGCGCTTAGTGCTGTTGAAAATGTAAATTGGGAACCAAGTTGGGGTCAAGAAAGAATTCTTTCAATGCTTGAAGATAGGCCTGATTGGTGTATTTCAAGACAAAGAAATTGGGGGATACCTATTACATTAATCATTCATAATGAAACAGGAGAAATACACCCAAAACAGAGCCAACTGTTCAACAAAATAGCAGATATAATTGAAGATGAGGGCATAGAGGGATGGGATAATTTAGAACTAAAAACATTAATTGATGATTCAGAACATTATTCAAAAGTTAATGACACACTAGATGTTTGGTTTGATTCAGGTGTAACCCATATGTGTGTTCTAGATAAATTGTATGGGACAGACGTTATTGCTGATTTATATTTGGAGGGCTCTGATCAGCACAGAGGATGGTTTCAATCATCTCTTTTAACTGGCATTGCAACAAATGGAATGGCGCCATATCGGTCTGTTCTAACTCACGGCTTTGTTGTTGATGAGGAGGGCAGAAAGCAATCAAAATCTCTTGGAAATACAATATCACCTCAAAAAATTTGGGATACATTAGGTGCAGATATTCTAAGACTGTGGATTGCTTCAACTGATTTTAGAAGTGAAATGGTTGCTTCTGATGAAATTTTTAAAAGAGTTGCTGATCAATACAGAAGAATTAGAAATACTTTTAGATTTCTATTAGGAAATATTTATGATTTTAATTTCAATAAAGACTCAATTGATCTAAATAATTTGCTGGAGCTTGATAAATGGATACTATTGGAACTTTCCTCTTTACAAGAAGAGCTATTGGAGCTTTATAAATCTTATTCTTATCATCATGTTATCCAGCGTATTCATAACTTTTGTGTAATTCAATTAGGTGGAGTTTACTTAGATATTATTAAGGACAGACAATACACAACCCAACAAAATTCTGAGATTAGAAGATCTGCACAGACAGCCATGCATATAATTCTTGAACAGCTAGTAGTATTAGTATCTCCAGTTTTATCTTTTACTGCAGAGGAAATTTGGCAAGGAAATAATTTTCTTAAATCTAAGGCCAATTCAGTTTTTTTAACAAACTTAGAAGAGCTTAAAGATTTTAAAAGCGCTGTATCCTCAGAAAATTGGAAAAGACTAATGGAGATTAAAGAGGAAGTGAATCAGGGTATTGAAGAATCAAGAAATGAGGGAGTGATAAAAGGTTCATTGGATGCTTCAATTAATCTAATTCTTGATTCTAATGATTTTGAGCTTGTAAATCAGTTTGCATCAGAAATGCATTTCTTTTTTATTGTTTCTGAATGCATTATCACGAAAGGCGACTGTTTAAAAGTTTCAGTTAGTAAATCAGCAGCTGAAAAATGCGTAAGATGCTGGCATAGAAATGATACAGTAGGTTTAAGCAAACGACATCCTGAATTGTGTTATCGATGTGAGCAAAATCTAGATAGCGTAGGAGAGGAAAGGAAATTTGCTTAGTATCAAAAATGGGTATTTTTTAATTTTCTTATTAGTTGTAATTGACTTGGTATCTAAATTGATTGCTGAGCATTATTTAGAGTTTGGTCAGCAAATAAATTTAATTCCTATTTTAGATTTTTTATTGGTTTATAACTCTGGAATTGCTTTTAGTATTTTAGATTTTAACAACAAGCTAGTAAGTTTTGGACTATCATTTATTGGAATTATCATTGTTGCGTATTTAAATTCTTTATATAAAGCTCAAGTGTCTTTAATAGGCCGTTCAATTTTTATTCTTATAATTGCTGGGGCATTAGGAAATATAATCGACAGATTGCATGATGGAGTGGTTACAGATTTCTTGTATTTTTATATTGGAGATGTTTCATTTTTTGTATTTAATCTTGCGGATGCATTCATATCTATTGGAGCAGTTATTTTCATCATTATGGAATTTAAAAAATATCTCTATAATAGCGAACCATGAAGACAAAGATTCTTTTAGCAAATCCAAGAGGCTTCTGTGCAGGAGTTGATCGTGCAATTGATATTGTTAATCAAGCACTTGAAAAATTTGGCCCACCTATTTATGTTCGTCATGAAGTTGTTCATAACAAAACTGTTGTTGAGGAATTAAAATCTAAAGGTGTAATCTTTGTTGAGGAATTAAGTGAGGTTCCTGAGTCTTCTTATGTTATTTTTAGTGCCCATGGAGTTTCAGAAAAAGTTGAGAATGAGCCTAAAATATATAATCTTGTAGCATTCGATGCTACTTGCCCCTTGGTAACCAAGGTACATAATGAAGTAAAGCGTCATGTTAGAGCTGAAAGAGATATTATTTTAATTGGTCATGAAGGTCATCCTGAGGTCGAAGGCACTCTTGGTCGACATAATCCTGTAGACTCAAAAAGCAATATTTATCTTGTTCAAGATGATAAAGAGGCATTGTCTCTTGAAGTTTCACAACCTGAAAATCTGACATACGTTACTCAAACAACCTTAAGTCTTGATGACACTATTTCGATAATTGAAACTCTATATAAAAGATTTCCAAACATTCTTAAGCCTAAAAGCGATGATATTTGTTACGCAACACAAAATAGACAAGATGCTGTAAAACAACTTGCTTTAGAAAGTGAATTTATTATCGTAATTGGCTCAAGAAATAGCTCTAATTCAAATCGCCTGAAAGAATTAGCTGAAAAATGTGGTGCCCATTCAATTTTAATCGACGGCGCTGATGAGATAGATTTCGAGATGCTTTCAAAATTTAAAAGCATTGGTATAACAGCGGGAGCTTCAGCGCCAGAATCTATTGTGCAAAATGTTGTTAAAGTTGTAAGTAATAAATTTAATGCTACGCCAGAGGAGCTTGGCGAAAATAAGGAGAATATCTATTTTAGATTACCACCTGAGCTTCGTTGATTCAGAAGACATTAGTATTTCATGTCTAAATTGTTATTTTTTAAAGTCTAAACTTATAGAATGAAGATATGAAAGTGATAGACGGTATTATTGATGAGGCGGAATTTTATCCATCTCCCAATTTTAATAACAGGCCAAGAAATACAAAAATTGATTTATTTGTGATTCATTCAATAAGTCTCCCAGCTGGAAATTATAATACCCAGTTAATTAAAGATTTTTTCTTAAATAGGTTAGATCCAGGTAATGACAAGTTCCTCCAATCTATTCAAAACCTTAAGGTTTCTTCTCATTTTTTGATTACAAGAAAAGGAGATATTATACAGTTTGTTCCTATTCAAAATAGGGCATGGCATGCAGGGCAGTCTTGTTATCATGGGCGCGAGAATTGCAATGATTTTTCTATTGGTATTGAGTTAGAGGGTTCTGATACAGAGGAATTCACCAAGGAACAATATTCCTCTTTGTCCAGATTGATAAATTTTTTATCTAACCATTTAAATATAAGTAAAAAAAATATTGTTGGTCATGATCAAATATCGCCAGGAAGAAAAACAGATCCAGGTCCTTGTTTTGACTGGGATGCTTTAAGATCCAAGTTATGAATAAAAAGTTAATTGGAATTATGTTTCTTGGTTTTGCCTCTGGACTTCCATATATGCTAATTTTTTCAACTCTTTCAGCATGGCTAAGAGATGTTGGCATTTCTTTAACTGATATAGGTTTTTTTGCCTGGTTGGTAATGACATACTCACTGAAATTTTTATGGGCACCTTTTGTTGATAGATACTCAGTGCTGGGTTTTGAAGTTTTTGGAAAAAGAAGAGGATGGATTCTTTTTTCTCAATTCATGATATTTTGCTCACTTTTAGGTATGAGCTTTATTGATCCCCTTCAAAACTTAAAACTTCTAGCATTTTTAGCATTTTTTGCAGCTCTATTTGGTTCAGTTCAGGATATAGCTATTGATGCTTTGAGAATTGAAATTGGAGATGCAAAAGAACAAGGAAATTTGGCTGCAAGCTATCAGTTTGGTTATAGAGTAGCAATTCTTGTAGCCACTTCAATGGCTCTGATTTTTGCAGATTTAGTTGACTGGGCATATGTATATCAATTAATGAGTTTATTAATGTTGTTTGGAGTGTTTGGAGCATTAATTTGTTACGAGCCCATTAATAATGAAATTGTTATATTACGATTTGATGAGGCCCTTATCGGATCAATTAATGATTTTTTTAGACGTTTTGGTTTGTGGGCATCTGCTTTATTGCTATTAATTATATCAACCTACAGACTTACAGATATTGTTATGGGACCAATGGCAATGCCGTTTTATTTAGATTTGGGTTTTTCAAAAACTGAAATAGGGGCTCTTGTTAAAACTATTGCTCTTATTGGATCGATTGTAGGTTTTTTCACAGGAGGATTCTTAATTAAAAAAATTTCATTATTTAATGCATTGATTTTAGGAGGCATCAGTGTTTTTGTGACAAATTTATTTTTTGCATATGTTGCAAATTCAGAAGCAAATATTTCTCTATTGTCACTTATTGTAGGCTTAGATAGTTTCGCGGCTGGTTTAGTTGGAACAGTTAATATAGCTTTTTTAACAAGCTTAGTTTCAAAAAAATACACTGCTGTTCAGTACGCTTTGTTAACATCTTTTATGATGTTACCAGGAAAATTTTTTAGCGGTTTTTCTGGAGTTATAGCTGATTATTATATTTCTATTACTTCACTTCAAATGGGTTGGACATACTTTTTTTATACAACATCAATTATGTCAATACCTGCATTATTGTTAATATTTTTATATAAGAAATCTTATGCAAATAATTCATCTTACTTTTAGAATTATTCTTACCATTTCAATTGTTTTGATTTCTTTTCTTTCAATTCAGGAAGTTGATATTGAATCAAAAATAAAAATTTTGGATAAATTTGTTCATTTTTTTTGTTTTACATATTTAACGGCTATTTCATGGTTAAGTAGAATTTTCGACAAGGAATTCTTGGTTTATGTTATAGTCCTCGCCTACGGAATTTTGATTGAAGTAGTACAGAAATATGTACCTTATCGATCTTTTGAATTTTTAGATATTTTTGCTGATTTTTTGGGAATATTAGGAGGGATAATACTAATAAAAATTTTTAAAAATTTTTATCCGAACTATTGAATTAATATATTTAAACCCTAGATAATTCTTAGCCTTTTATTATAAGGTAGGATTATTGTTATTTTAGTAGGAGAGATGCAATGAAATTGAAACCTTTACACGATAAAGTTTTAGTTAAACGTACAGATGAAGAACAAACTACACCTGGTGGTATTGTTTTACCTGGCTCAGCTGCAGAAAAGCCCTCTCAAGGAGAGGTTATAGCCGTTGGTCCTGGAAAAAGACAAGATAATGGAGATGTATCTCCAATGGGAGTTAAAGTCGGAGACTTAGTTATCTTCGGACAATATGGCGGCAATGAAATAAAGATTGACGGTGATGAATATCTTATCCTTAGCGAGAGTGATATTTACGGTATTTTCAGTTAAATAATTAATCAATAATAGGAGAGAAAAGTATGTCAGCTAAAGATGTAAAATTCGGAGACTCAGCTAGAGTAAAAATGCTTCAAGGAGTTAATGTTCTTGCAGATGCAGTAAAAGTTACCCTTGGACCTAAGGGTAGAAATGTTGTCTTAGACAAATCTTTTGGTGCACCCACTGTAACTAAAGATGGAGTTTCAGTTGCTAAAGAAATCGAGCTTGATGATAAGTTTGAAAATATGGGTGCTCAAATGGTAAAGCAAGTTTCATCCCAAACTTCTGATGAGGCCGGTGACGGAACTACAACAGCCACCGTTCTTGCCCAATCAATTGTTAATGAAGGACATAAATCTGTTGCTGCGGGAATGAATCCAATGGATCTAAAAAGAGGGATTGATAAAGCTATTTCCGCTGCTGTTGAATTTGTTGAAAAGTTAAGTGTTCCTTGCTCTGATGATAATACTATCTCTCAGGTTGGAACTATTTCAGCCAATGGAGATCAAGACGTTGGAGGTATTATTGCTGAAGCAATGGAGAAAGTTGGAAAAGAGGGCGTTATTACTGTAGAAGAGGGTAATGGTATTGATAACGAATTAGATGTTGTTGAAGGGATGCAATTTGATAGGGGATATCTATCACCTTATTTTGTTACAAATCAAGACAATATGACTTCTGAGCTGGAAAATCCTTTTATACTGCTACATGACAAAAAAATCTCGAATATTAGAGATATGCTTCCTCTCTTAGAATCAGTAGCCAAGGCTGGTAGACCCTTATTAATTATCGCTGAGGATATAGAAGGTGAAGCTTTAGCAACGTTAGTCGTTAACAATTTAAGAGGTACAGTTAAAGCAGCCGCATGTAAAGCTCCTGGTTTTGGCGACAGAAGGAAAGCCATGCTTGAAGACATTGCAATCTTAACTGGTGGAACTGTTATATCAGAGGAGGTTGGATTATCTTTAGAAGGTGCAACCATTGAGGATTTAGGTACCGCTAAAAGAGTTTCTTTAGATAAAGATAATACTACCATTGTTGATGGAGCAGGAGATCAAAAGGCTATTGTTTCTAGAGTTAATCAAATTAGAACACAAATTGAAGACACTTCATCAGATTACGACAGAGAAAAGCTTCAAGAGAGAGTTGCAAAGCTTGCTGGTGGAGTAGCTGTTATCAAAGTTGGAGCCGGATCAGAAATAGAAATGAAAGAAAAAAAAGCGAGAGTCGAAGATGCTTTGCATTCAACTAGAGCTGCCGTGAAAGAGGGTATTGTTCCAGGAGGTGGAGTAGCGCTTGTCAGGGCTCTTGATTCGCTCACTAAACTTAAAGGTGATAATGATGACCAGAATGTCGGAATTAATATTGTAAGAAAAGCATTTGAAACTCCATTGAGACAAATAGCTGCAAATGCTGGAGAAGAATCATCAGTAATTGTTGCAAAGGTAATTGATGGTAAAGGTTCATTTGGTTTCAACGCAGCCAATGGTGAATATGGTGATATGATAGAAATGGGAATACTTGATCCTGCTAAAGTAACTAGAACCGCCTTGCAGGCTGCAGGTTCTGTTGCTGGCATGATGATTACAACAGAGGCCATGGTAACTGATATGCCAAAGGATGAACCCGCAGCTCCTGCAATGCCTGATATGGGCGGAATGGGAGGAATGGGCGGAATGCCAGGAATGATGTAATCTTTATTTATTATAAAAAACGGGGATATATCCCCGTTTTTTTTACCAAAATTATTTAATTATATTTTTTATTGAAGTTTTTATTGATTCTTAATTTAAACTTCCTGATAATTAAGGTATCCATATAAATTTTCAAAAAATAATTATGCATACAAAACTGACTTTAATTACCTTCTTAATGTTGGCTTTCCTACCAACAGATACTTTTGCGCATGAGGGGGCTCCACATTTTCATTTAATTGATTTATTAATTTTTGGTTTGATCATATTAGGATTATTTTTAATATTTTTTATAACAAAAAAACAATTAATATTTTTTAAGGGGTGGAAGTAAATGATAAAAATAAAAGAAGCTAAAGCGCATTGTGATATACCATGTGCAATCTATGATCCATACACTGCTCAATTTGCAGCTTTAAGCATTGTAAGAATTTTAGATCTTATTGAAGAGATTGATGAAAATTCTTCATCCAAAGCAGATTTAGCCAAATTAGTAAGATTAATTTCTCAAAAAGAGGAGCATGCTGCAGAAGTTAAAGAGGCAATAAGAGTTATCTGGGGAGATTATTTTAAGCAACCACAAATAGAAAAATTTCCTGAGATACACGATCTTACTCATACGATTATGATGACAGCTTCAAAATGTAAGCAAGAGCTTAATCGAAATAATGGTATAAGTCTTTTAGAGAAAGTTAACCGGTTTGCTGAAATTTTTTGGGCTACTAAAGATGTTGATACAAAATTAACGCAATCTTTAAATCCCCCAAATTTAGATATTATTTCTCCTTCATAGCTTGGTTAATATTTTTAAAGTTAAGGGAGTCAGCATGATTCCAAATTTTTTAAATAATGATTATGTTATTACTTCACTGGCAAAGACTTTCAAAAAAAATGATGTTGTAATTATTAGAACTAATAATAATGACTCAATCATTAAACGAATCAACAAAATATCTGATGGTAATTTTGAACTTTCCAGTGATAACAAGGCCTACGAATCTTCAGTGTGCGATAAAATATATAAAAAAGAGGATATTTTAGGTAAGGTAATTTTTAAATTACCCATATAAGAATTTAATGGAAAAATTAGAATTTCAATTTATGGGATTTTCTATTGAGAAAATATCAATTATTTATGGCACATTTCTGATTATATTTGGAATTTCAATTTCTTTATTATCCAATAGTGATTCTTTTACATCTTATATCCCCACTATTTTTGGGATACCTATTTTTATTTTGGGTTATTTGTCAAGAAGCTTTCCTAAAAAAAAGATGGCATTCATGCATATAATTGTGTTGATTGGTGTAATCATATTTTTCGGAGGTATGGACTTTTTAAGAAGCTATCCTAACTTTTTTGAAAATTTTTGGGCAGATTTTTCAAAGTTTATATTACTTTTTTCTGGCTTAATTTTTACTGTTGTTAACATAAAATCTTTTATTTTCATAAGAAAAAATAGATAAGTCACTTTTTCTGAATTTTTGCCTTTGAAATAGCATTATCTTCTATCTTCAAAATTTCAATTCTGTAACCATTAATTTCTAAACACACATTTTCCTGTGGAATTAGATCGAGATAATCTATTATTACTCCATTGATAGTTTTTGATCCATCCTCATCAATATCCCATTGCATAAAGTTATTTAATTCTCTAATTTTTGAATTTCCATCAGCGATTACTGAGTTATCTTTTTTCTTTATAAATTCCTTTTCTAAGTCAGCCTTTGCAGCACCAAATTTTCCAACAATTTCAGTAAATATATCCTCCATTGTCAACAAGCCTTGAATTTCTCCATATTCGTCTACCACCAATGCAAGATTATTATCTTGTTGCTGAAATTGATTTAATTGCATTGAGATAGTACTACTTTGAGATATAAAGGTAGTTTCAAGAAGTAGATTTTTTACATCCCTTTCAGCCTCTAGGGCCTCAATAAATTGATGAGAATCCTTGAGATGAAGCATGCCTATGACGCTATCAATTGATTTTTTATAAACTGGAAGTCGACTATAATAAGATGATCCAATAATTTCTTGAGCTGACTCAATGCTTTTTGTGATATCTATTCCCATAATTTCTGCATGAGGCGTCATAATATCTTCTACAGTTAATTCTTCCATACCTAGGATGGATGAAAGCATTTCTCTAGATTGATCAGGAATCAAATCTCCATGATCTTCAAGTAAAGTCCTTAATTCATCTGTATTTAAGTTATCATTTGAAGCTGATTCTAGAGGATCAACATTAAAGAATTTAAGAATTCTTGAGCTAACTAGATTTGTCAACCAAACTAAAGGTTTAAACAAAATAACAAGAACTTTTAAAAGCCAAGAGGATTTAGTTGCAAAATTTTCAGGATAAACGCTTGCTATTGTTTTTGGAGTGATCTCGGAAAAGATTAGTATGACTAACGTTAAAATGACTGAGCCAAGCAAAACGTTTCCTCCGAAATAATCTATCATAATTATCGTTACTATCGCAGAGGCTAAGATGTTTGCAAAATTGTTGCCGATTAATATAGATGAAAGAAGAATATCTGGTCTTTTAAGTAAATTTAATGCTCGTTTTGCTCCTTTTGCATCTTTAGATAAATTTCGTAATTTAACTTTATTGGATGCCATCATTCCAGTCTCAGATCCTGATGAAAATGCAGAAAAAATCAACAGAACAAAAAGTAAAATAAATAAAAAGGTAATAGAGTTAGTGACCAAGAAAATTCTATAGGTAGTTAATTAATATAATTGAGTTTCCAAAATAAGCTAAAAGTACCATTGCAAAAGAAATAATAGTACCTCTTACTGCATACCTTACTTTTACGCTAGCGTATTTTACCCCTAAAAACGTCAGCATATAAATAATTAAGGCAAATGCAGTAAAAATAATTTTAAATATTAATTCAATATCTATCTCTCCAATAACTAGAAAACCAGAAATTATAGAGAGTACAAGACCGAGAAGACCAAATCCAATTAAAAGAAAAATCTCATTATATTCTCTTTCAACAGACTTAACATTTGATCCAATTTCACCTTTTTTAATCATTGTGATGTGCCTTTCAAGCATCGTTGTTTCAAAAAATGTTACAAAAAGAATCACAATACTAAAGCTTGTTGATGATAGGTGAATAGCACGAAGTGTTATACCTTCAAGATATATCATGGAGCTCAATATTGCTAGTAATGCTAGAAAGAGGCCTATTAAGACCTGCCTTTGATTTTTTAATAAAATTCTAGAAATAAAATAGCTAAATACAGCGATTAATGTTGTTATTGGGAATGACACAATAAAATTTTTTTGTAATCTTTATATATTAACACTATCAAATTGTCCAAGGTTAACCTAAAATACTCACTTTTTTAAATTACAAATAAATAATTATTCAAATGGTAATTGTAAGACTTGCTAAAAGTGGAGCCAAAAAAAACCCGTACTACTTTATAACGGTTGCTGACTCTAGAAAACCTAGAGATGGAGCTTTCATTGAGCGTTTGGGCTTTTTCAATCCATCTGCTAAAGGTTCTGAAGAAAGAATGAGATTTAATCTTGATAGACTAGATCACTGGATTTCTAATGGTGCTCAACTTTCAGATAAGGTTAAAGAATTAGCTAAAGATGCAAGATTATCGCCTGAAGATCTTGAAAAAAAGCTTAAAGCAAAAAAAGAAAAAAAATTACAAAAAAAAGAAGCTTTAAAGGCAAAAAAAGTTGCCGAATTAGAGGCTCAAATGAAAGAGGCTGAAATGGTTGAGTCAGAAGCTAAGGAAGAAGCCTCAGCAGAAGAAACCCCAGCAGAAGAA
>CETB01032154.1_pt1 | contig 14724 bp, 15 predicted proteins | sample 356381 | NCBI WGS metagenome assembly CETB01 (sample SAMEA2622545, study PRJEB7988) | marine metagenome | biome: marine biome (ENVO:00000447); feature: deep chlorophyll maximum layer (ENVO:xxxxxxxx); material: "saline water (ENVO:00002010), including plankton (ENVO:xxxxxxxx)" | depth 155 m | reverse complement strand
TGGAGGAGCAATTCTTGCTGGGTCCAAGCCGAGTGATCGAGGATGATTGCTTCGGCTTCCGACATACTACGCAACCACCTCTGGTGGTTGCGAACTCATGCACCCACCTATCAAACCGCGTAATGCGCAAACCGTGATACAAAGATGCTCTCACTTATTCTTGAATCGCTTCAAGCGAAAGGTCTCTTCACGCTCCATTTCTTCCAATCTGAGTTGAATGAAAGTCTGCGCTTCTTTCATCTCTGGAATAACCTTGAACTCAAGTGCGTTGACACGGCGCTTTGTTGCTTCGATTTCCTCTAGAAGTCGCTTCAAAGTAGCCTCCATCTCGGCGGCTTTGACTATATTGGCGATTAGTGAGGAGTAGGCATCTGCTGCCTCGTCAATATATGGAGAACCACCGATTAGACCTGTGCCGCGTTCTTCGATTGTCGAGGTTAGATTCTGCCCTTCTACCTGAGGAACTACAACTCCCATGATATTTCGGCGACTAACTTCAACTTCCGGTGAGGCCGAGTTAGCAATGGCTGCACTTTTTACAACAAGTCCGCCTTCGATTGCACTTGCTAAACTAATGGCTTCTACCGCTTCGCGATAAGTGCCGACGAGTTCCTCTCTTGCACTAATCATATCAGACAACAGAGTTCGGAACTCGTGAAACAATCCGTCACGCTTCATCTTGAGTAGATTATATCCACTAGATGTCTGCTTGATACGTCGCTTGAGGTTGATTAGCTCGGACCTGGTTGGTTTTATGTCCAATGCCATTTTTTCACCTCCTCATCGACTTAGTTCGAGAGTTTCACTCCTTCTTCTCGGTTGGATGGTACTTGTCAATCCACTTCTGATCTAATCGGACGAGATACTTCGTGTCGATGTTGGTTAGTAGATTCCAAGCAAGATCGAGTGTACCTTCACCGATTGATCGGTCTTCATCACGGCTCTGCCTCAAGAACTCATTTTCGAATATATCAGCGAACTTCAGCAACTGAAGATCACGCTCATTCAATGCGTCTTCGCCGACAATCGCAACTAGTCCTCGTAATTCCCTACCTTGAGCGTAAGCAGCGTACAACTGGTCAGATACCGACTTGTGGTCTTCACGAGTCTTGCCATCACCAATACCGGCGTTCATTAGTCGACTTAGCGAAGGTAGAACGTTAATTGGCGGATAGATACCCTTCTGATGCAATTCACGGGAAATAACAATTTGACCCTCTGTAATATATCCTGAAAGGTCAGGGATTGGATGGGTAATGTCATCACCTGGCATAGTTAGAATTGGGAATTGTGTGATACTTCCTTTCTTGCCCTTTACTAGACCTGCGCGCTCGTAGAGCATTGCCAAGTCAGTGTACATGTATCCTGGGTAACCGCGCCGTCCAGGAACTTCTTCACGGGCGGCACCGATTTGTCTCAAAGACTCACAGTAGTTTGTCATGTCTGTGTAGATAACCAGTACGTGATAATCGTGCTCGAAAGCAAGATACTCAGCGGCAGTCAATGCTAGACGTGGTGTAATCAGACGCTCAACTGCTGGGTCGTCGGCTAAGTTGACGAACAGAGCTGAATTTTCCAACGCACCTGTTCGCTCAAGGTCATGGACGAAGAAGTTGTATTCCTCCGCTGTGATACCCATAGCACAGAAAACTACGACGAAATCATCGTCACTACCGACCAGCTTTGCTTGCCTAGCGATCTGAAGTGCAATGTCGTTGTGAGGAAGACCAGCAGCGCTGAAGATAGGCAGCTTTTGTCCTCTAACAAGAGATGTACATGCGTCGATTGCGGAAATTCCAGTCTGGATAAATGACTCTGGGCTTTCACGAGAATATGGATTAATTGCGGCTCCGATGATATCGGCCATTTCGTCTGGAACGATTGCTGGTCCACCATCACGAGGTCGGCCCGCACCGTCTAGAATACGACCTACTAGGTCTTTGCTAACAGGCAGACGGAATACATCACCTAGGAACTTAACACCGGTTTGTCGATCAACCGAAGATGTTCCTTCGAAAACCTGTACGATAACTTGGTCATCGGATGTATCGAGAACCTGTCCGTTCTTCATGGTGCCATCGGAAAGTCGCAACTGTACAATTTCACCGTAAGCTACAGGTTCGGTTTTGTTTAGGAACACAAGCGGTCCCTTGACGTCAGTAATGGTTCGGTACTCTTTTCCACTCATTCATATCCCTCCTCAGTTCTCCTCCATGGTAGCAGATATCTGCTTGCCCATTTCTTTCACTAGTTTCTCGATACGCTCTTCGTATCCTTCTTCGAATCTTCCCCTCATAATATCAGTCCTAGCCTGTACGTTAACCACAGATTCTAGGTCTGCACCACCAGCAATAGCCTTCTTTGCTTCATCCTGGAATGCTAGAATTGCTCTAGCCATTGTATATTGTAGCTTGAGGTTGCTGTAAGTGTCCACATCGTGGAACGCATTTTGTTGAAGGAAGAACTCACGAATCATACGAGCGACTTCGAGAGTTAATTGTTGGTCGATTGGTAGAGCATCGGAACCGACTAGTTGAACAATTTCTTGCAACTCAGCTTCAACCTGCAATAGAGCACTGATTTCAGTACGAATCTCGGGGAAGTCGCTGGCGATATTGTCGCGATACCACTGGTCCAATGCCTGTGGGTAAAGCGAATATGAACTCAGCCAGTTAATCGCAGGGAAGTGTCGCTGACGAGCAAGACCTGCGTCAAGTCCCCAGAACACCTTGACGATACGTAGTGTACCTTGGCTGACCGGCTCGGATATGTCACCACCAGGAGGTGATACCGCTCCGATAACTGATACAGAGCCGTCGTCTCCAGCGAGAGTCTGAACACGACCTGCGCGCTCATAGAATTCTGCCAGTCGACTGGATAGGTAAGCAGGGTAACCTTCCTCACCAGGCATTTCTTCAAGTCGAGAAGAAATCTCACGCATTGCTTCTGCCCAGCGGCTTGTTGAATCAGCCATTAGAGCAACATCGTAACCCATATCACGGAAGTATTCCGCGATAGTGATTCCAGTATATACAGAAGCCTCACGAGCAGCAACCGGCATATTGGACGTGTTTGCAATCATCGTGGTTCTGTTCATCAGAGGCTTTCCTGTGTGCGGGTCGATTAGGTGAGGGAACTCAGTAAGTACTTCAGTCATCTCGTTTCCTCGCTCACCGCATCCAATGTAAACAACGATTTGAGCGTCAGACCACTTAGCCAACTGTTGTTGTGTAACGGTCTTACCACTTCCGAATGGTCCAGGGATACCGGCGGTACCACCCTTAGCCAGAGGGAAAAGGAAGTCGAGGATCCTCTGACCTGTGATTAGTGGAACATCCGGTGCGTACTTTCGAACGAATGGGCGCGGTGTTCGAACCGGCCATTCTTGCATCATGGCAATTTCCGTACCATCATCGAGAGTACAAACAGTCTGTGTGACATCGAATTTACCAGATTTGATACTCTTGATTGTACCACTCTTTCCTGGTGGCACCATCACTCGATGTTCGATAGTCTCAGTTTCTTGTACTGTACCTATTACCTGACCTGCGTCGACCTCATCTCCTTTCGAAGCGGTAGCATTGAACTCCCACTTCTTTTTGAGATCTAAACCATCGGCATCTACACCACGTGTGATGAAGGCACCCATAGTCTCCTCGAGGTCCTCCAGCGGTCGCTGGATTCCGTCGTAAATCTGCGTAAGCAGACCCGGACCGAGTTGAACAGACAGAGTCTGCCCCGTTCTGATTACAGGCTCACCTGGCTTGATGCCCGATGTTTCCTCGTAAACCTGGATAACCGATTGGTCTCCGTGCAATTCAATGACTTCACCCATCAGTCCTTCATCACCGACTCGTACAACCTCATACATTCTTGGGGTAATACCTACAGCGGTAACTACTGGTCCTGAAATGCGATAAATCAATCCCTTTTCCTCACTCATTTTTTCACTTCCTTTTCTTTTTCTGGAATTACTTCCATAGGTCAACTCCTAGAGCTGACTTAATGGACTCGCGAAGGGTGTTATCCTCCTCTGTCCCAATACCCAATACGGTGGGCGTGATGCTCTCTGAGAGTTGAAATCTCAACTTCTCTGGCATCTGTGTGAGGTCGGAGCTGTCGATTACGACAATACCGACCTCGGGTGTATCCATCAGACTTCGGAGCACATTTGCGGTCTCCTCTAAATCTTCTGGATTGTGCAGGCGGGTTACGCCAGCGAGTTGGAATCCGAGGGTGAATTCTGGTGTTCCGACTACTGCGATATCCATTTTTTCACCTCAGATGTATAAGTGCGCTTCAATGACCTCATCGGAGAGGCCTGCCGCCTTACCGCGCACGAGTAGGCGTAGGTTCTGAACTTCCAGAACCTTGGCTTGAATGTAGTAAATCACAGGGAACGCAGAGACAGGATTGAGGTATGAAAATCTCCTAAGCATCTTCAATCTCTTTAGCCTTAGTAAGTTGACCAGCGGGTCAAGTGTTGAACGCTCCGCTGATTCTTGTAGAGCCTCATCGAAGCCTGAATCATCGAAAGAGTTCGAACGACTGAGAGCATCGAGCAAAGCCTCCTCTGTATCTGCCTGTGAAGCAGCTCTGATTACAGCATCCGCAATTTTTCCACCTGAGATATTGATTTTCTCACGTGTTTCAGTAGACAGGTTTTGTCTCAGTGCTCTGAACTGGTTCACGATGTTCCTGTGATCTATTTCGATTTGCAGATATCTGATTAATTGAGGGCTTCCTTCTTTGCCTCGAGATGCTGCGAGTGAATCAGTAAAGTACTGTCTATCCAAAGCATCCTCCATCTCAGTTAGAGATGTATCTGCATCTAATTTTGCTAGGCATCTCCCCCAAGGAGAGCCTTGCATTGCGTCTATGGCTTCTTGAACGGTTTCCGTCGTACGGACGATGTGCAACCAATGTGCATTACTCGGATTTTCTTCGGGCAATATTTGATCGGCAATCATCTCATCTGATGCGCCCTTTGATACTGACCTCAGAACTGTCTTGACCTTCTCATATTGGAATCTCTCAACATAAATAGCGACAAGATCTCTTAGGTTTCCTTGACAGAAACCGAGTACCGAATTTAGGTCATTGTCCAAATTGTGAGTTAGAGCGGCTTCAATAGCATCTGATCCAGACATCCTTGTAGAATACAGATCCATTTCTTGCCTGTATCCGAATTCACCGATACTGGCTCCTATTGAATCTGTACCTTGTTGTAGGAGTTGGCGAATCCTTGTGCCATCAATTAGCGAAGCTTTGCGAGTTTTTGCTCTCGCTCCGGCATTGGAAATGTTAGAACTTCCAACCGCTAATCTTGCCATCTAATCACCTATTCAATTCCCAAACATTAGTTTGTTTACTGCACCGAGGTTGGCTTCCCAAACCTCTTGTAATCGTCCATCGAATCTGTAGTCCAATAGTATTGAACCATCTGAGGATTCGAGAATAAATCCACCTAAGCCGTCTACATCATCGCCAAGATCGAATCCCTTTCCAGTGAGTGCCTTTCTGTCGGTATTTACCGGGTGAAGAATCATATCTCCACCTGCAGATTCAGCCTCTTTTAGTAGGGAATTCAGTATGTCAGTGCGACCAGCTAAATCGGCTGCGCCGACTTTTTCTTGCACTTCTTGCCATGTTTCTTCTAGAACTTCACGGCGAGCAATTAGCTCTCGCTTCTGATTTGCTTGGCGCGCTGATGCTACAACTTCTACGGATAGTTGATCGCTTTCTCGCTTTGCTCGAGCAACAACCTGGTCGCGAGCAGCCGCATTAGTAGCGGCTGATTCTGATGCGATCTCTTTGGCTTGCTCTCGCGCGGTCTCTGTGATTGCTTCGCCTTTGGCTTTAGCCGCGGCTGCAATCTGTTCTGCTAGCGCTTCAAGAGTCATATTATCAACTCGTTATTTCATTCAAAATTCAATTTCTCTGCATCCGCAATCAGGCGAGGCCTGGCATAACGAACATTGCAAGGAAACCGAATAGAACAATTGTTTCAGGTAAAGCTGTGAACAAAATTGCGTGACCAAGTCGTGACCTGTCCTCTGCAATCATTCCTACAGCAGCAGCGCCGATTGGACCTTGGCTCATACCAGTACCAATAGCTGCCAGACCGAGTGCTACACCGGCTCCGAGAGCGGCGTAACCTGCTGTGGTGTTCTCATTGTCTGCTGCATCCTGAGCCTGTACGCCGGTTGCAAAAGCAGCGACGACAAACAGGACGAACAATAGACTCATTCCTTTTATTGCGGTTTTCTTCATTTTTCTTCCTCCATTTTTTCCCATGCTGACAGCCGGCTGATTACTCACCCTCCACATATTGCGAGGTTCCGCCGAAGGGCGAAAACGGCTGACCGCTGGAATCGTAATATTGCTTCATCCACTCTACCATGTGCAGACGTGCTGCGTGGATGTTTGGACTGAATACACCTAGCAACCAAGCGAATGCTTGGACTAGGAGCCAGCCAAAGATTAGCAAAACTGCCATCAATGGCTCGTCCATTGAAATTTTATCAAAGAACATGTGATTACCGGTTTCAGCAATCTTAACTCCGACAATTCCTACTGCGAAAAGTCGAACATAGGAAATTACTGTCGGCATTAGTCCAATGGCTTCTACTGGACCCATTAGGACTGCAACGAATAAATCCAAACCATGGTATCTGTAAAGAGTCCAGATTAGGCAAATCGTTGAGAATGCTATTAGTGATACTCCTGGGAGCAGTAGTTCGTCGTAGCTGCCAAGGAATCCATGAGCAAACATGAATCCTCCAACCATTAGAATCATCCATACTCCTTTTTCGAAGAATGCAGCGACTAGGCCCACCCCTCCGTGCCCATTTCCAACTAGCAGGATATCACGGAATCCCATGATTAATCCTAGAAGTACGTGGAAGCAACCCATGTATAGGCTGATGATGATTAGATCGGTCATGTGGCTTCCAACTCTGTGGAATGGGAAAGCAAGTGATAGACTGAAACCGTAGGATGCTTCCCAACCGTATCCATTTTCGATATCAAAGGGGAAGTAAAGTGCGCTGAGGAAGGCGACTGGAGACAGATTTTCGGAATACATGTAATCCCCTAATTCATCTTTCATGTAACTTCCATCAGCATAGGTCATTTTTTCATACAAGAATATTTCAAAACCGGCTATTTCAGCATATAAGTAGCCGAAAATTAGGGTAGAGACGCCTATCATTTGGAGGAATCTACCGCCTAATTTCAGGGTGTCATTTGTTCCTGCTCTACTGTATAGCAAGGTTCCAAGACCTACAGTTGCAAGTCCGTAAGCCATGTCTCCTAACATTACACCGAAGAAAATTGGGTAAGTGAAGAACATGAATACTGTAGGGTCAAGACGCCCATATCCGGGCCTCCCTACCATATCGGTAACTAGTTCCATTGGCTTTGTCGTTGACCTCGGTTGATAGGCAATTGGTGGCATCTCTGGTTCATGATGTTCATCATCATGGTCGTGATGAGCACCACCTGCTTGAATTACGAATGGTTCGACATCTACTACTGTGCATATATTACCTAGAGCGACCTTGATGTCGGCTGACCTATCCATTTCGACCCATCCGTCAATTACGAAAGCATGGGCTGATACTGCTACTTTTACTGGAGAGGTGATCAACTCATGATCTCTTTCTAGAACTTCAAGACCACAAATGAGTTCTTCGCCGTTATCGTCAACCCAGTTCGATACAGAATTGGATATTTCCTCACCCTCACTCTGCAGCGCCAATCTCTGATTCATCAATTCGTTCATTCGAGATGACGGGTCGCCCGAACCTTCTGGCAGTTGAATTTCAGCGTATCCAGCTTCCGAGAGTGCTCTTGATACTGAATCAGCGTCGTCGTTTCGAACAAACACCGCGACGACATTGGTCTTACCGGATGTACCACTGACAAACATTCCATTTCCAGCAGCGGTCTCTGCTGCTTTTAGGTCGTCAACTGTGCCAATGAAGGATGTGATTGACTCGTATCCGGATAGTAGTTCGATATCTATACCCAAAGGGGACAGAAGAGACAATACTGACTCTTCTTCAGATTGTGAGGAAATACTATTCTCAATTTCATCCATTCGGCTAAGATCGCCTAGTAGTGTGTCAAGTTTATCTTCGAGCCCTTCATCAATTGATTTTCTGACAGTGGCAAGTGAAGCCGCTTTGCTAGGACCTGAGGGTTCAACTTGAGCAGCAGCGGCTCTGGTTTTGTTCAGTAACTTTGCAATCTCTTCTGCTTTGTCGTTTGGTTTCCCAAGTGATAAGTCATCCTCTGACCCATCGTAATCAATGAAATGTAGCGCCTTTAATCTTGCAAGAAGGCTAAGAGCGTCATCGAGTTTGTTCAAAGTTCCAGCAGCGGTCAGACGACCCATCTGCCTAGTCTGAACCTGTGACATCTCCAGCGACCTCCTTAGGTTAATTTCACGCTCGGAAAGCATCTAGAATTGTGTTGACTGCCTTATTTCGGTTCTTCTTCCCGCTGTTGTGAATTGAATCGATAGTTGCGTCTCCATCAGCAGATACTGTTCCCGCTTCCTTTTCAGCCGCTGTACGGGCATCTGCAACAATTTTCTGTGCTTCTGCTTCGGAATCCATACGTCCTGTCTGAAGTGACTCGGCGGCTTCCAGTCTTGCCTTTTGGACGATACTTGTTGCGTCTGATTCTGCCTTCGATATGGCCGCAGCAGCGGCCTCTTCTGCTTCCCTTATGGTGCGGAGTACATCTTCGTGACCCATTTGTTTCACCTTTGGTGAGGCCAGCGACCGGAAATGGGTATATCATGCTAACCTTGGATACTTGAGAAATGAGTCAGCCGATAGTTGGCGGCACCGCTCCCCAAACCAACCAAATATAGGTCCGCATCCCCCGCCATTCGTGGACCACGAAACCATTGGCTCTGAGGACTGGGATGAGTTGATTCTGAACCTAGAAGCAACTATCCCTGTTTACGACCGAATAAACCGCTTCGCAACCATCGGTCAAGTCGACAAATGGAGACGTATGGTAAGAGAAAGGTTGCCAAGTGAAGATGCCAAAATTCTCGAATTAGGATGTGGACCAGGTAGCTTTGCTGAGGATGTTTCTGGGGTCGACTTAGTCTGCCTTGACCCTAGCGCTTTGATGCTTGAGGCAGCTAAGCCAAGAGTCAATTCAAAACGGCAAGAACGAGGCGACTCAGAGGTTGAATTCGTTCAAGGAAAAGCCGAGGAATTGCCCTTTGAAGACAATTCCTTTGATGGTGCTTGTTCTCTTTTCTCATTCAGAGATTGGTACGACAAGAGGGCCGGACTGGGTGAGGTACTTCGAGTGCTGAAACCTGGTGCCAAAGTGGCGATTGTTGATCCCGCTAAGATGAATCGAATCCATGGAGTCCTTGGCTGGCTTTGGATGAGGGTTTGGGTAGGTGCTTACGCACGGATTATTTGTGGAGTGAAGGACCATCCTTGGAAATGGTTAACCAAGACTTACGTAACATTCGGAACAACTCGTGATTATATCCGAATGATGGAAGATGTAGGGTTCGAAAATGTCACTGCTAAGGTTGTATTCCCCGGAATGGCGACTATTTGGGAAGGAACAAAACCTGAATCATAGGGTACCCTTTGATACAGTATATTAGGCATACATCATAAACTGAGGACTTCACAAAATTATCATGAAGTCAATCGGTGAAATCGAAGAGGACCTTGCGGACAGTACCGAACCAATCCTTGGATTCAGACCCTCTTCAAAGATTAAAAGAGGGCCGATTGGAATAGTTATCAGCATAATTTGCGTAGTAATTGTATTGCTAGAATTGAATCGTTCTGGAGTATTTTAAGGTAGAATTCCTCTATGCGAAGAGCCGACTCGGGCGTGGAGCGAGAACAGATGATATCATTGAGAAACTCAGCAAGAAGATGACCGAAAATGATAGGAAAATTGTCATAAAATCCGATCGTGGAAATCCTCCCGTTGCCATCATTGAAACTCCGAATGAAACGTATCCGGAGACAAACATAGCAAGTAGAGTTTTGAGAAACATCTTTATTGCTTCCATTTAGCGTTTTTTCTGTTTAGCTTATCAGTGGTGTAATTGTCATTGCGGTAACCGCAAACGAGGCATAGCTAACAATCAACATCACAAGTACTGTTCTTGGGTTCATACCCTGTCGAATGGTGTATGGGTTATCAAGAAATGTATCTTTTTTCATTCACCGCATATATACTCATGTCTTAGACCGGGGTATTTAGCAGATAGAAATCACTCAATTTAGAAAATGATGAATGGTTTTCTACAGGTAACAAAGCGCCAAACAAAGGGCTTGGTTAGGGGATTGAAAGCAAGATTGAGAATCCAATCTGGAAGCCTCATAATCCAACTTCCAATTTTGAAGGATAATTTTGAATTTCGCATCACTGAACCCATCTGTCTCTTCCATTCTAGTTCATATTCATGTAGCGAAGTTTCGTTTTTCAGATGAGACACAATCGTCTGACCAGCGATTCTTCCTCCAATCATTGCAATGGTAATTCCGGCGCCATTCGATGGTAGGACCATACCTGCGGCATCTCCAACAAGAAGATGATTTTCTTTGACGAAACAATCGATGGTTCCTGACATCGGAAGCGAACCTGCTCCTGCGAAAGTTACTGCGTCTCCATAGCGTTGTATGAACTCGTCTGCAAACAGATTCAATGAGCGCCCTTTGGCAAATTTATTCTGAATACCAACACCAATATTTGCTCCTCCTTGTTTTGGGAACATCCAGGCGTATCCACCGGGTGCCATAGAACCAAAGTGTAGTTCTACAGCGTCTCCAAAGTCACCGTCCATCAGAACGAATTTTATTGGTATTTTGAGGCTTGATTCATCCCAATAACTGCGGCGTAATGGATCGTTATGTCCACCTGCACCGACAATAATTCTGGCTGTAAATTCACGTCCGTCTCGAAGGCCTACTTTTTCTCCATCAACCGATTCAACCCTAGCACCGGTTAGGTAATTCGCACCCTTCGATTTCGCTAAATCTACAAGCCACTCATCATGGGCCACTCTATCTAACATTAGACCTTCAAAGGGGTAGCGAAGTGGTCGGCCAGATGGGGGTACCAAGTGCATTTGTGAAGTCCTCATAGATATCGCGTGTTCAGGGGTCTGAAGTAGATCATCAACCTCTGGAACATTTGGACATAATCGCTTCATTTCCTCATTACTTGGAACTAGTTCTCCACATTGAAGAGGGCTACCTATGGAATCTCTACCATCGATGACTAAGACGTCTTTTCCACCCTCTGCAACATAGCGAGCGGCAGTAGAGCCGGCGGGCCCTCCTCCAATTACAATAACATCCCAATCAGTTCTTTTGACCATGGAAATCACCGCTCAGCGCGTTGTTTGGTAACCTCAGGTACGTCGGCCGCGAGAGAGTTTAGCGATCTCTATCATCAAGGATTTCGCATCCGAATCTGGTAAAGACTCGAGGCTTTCCTGAGCTCGGTCGATATGATTCTGAATTAATTGCTTAGCATATTCAAATGAACCTGCACTCTCAAGCAATTCTGTTAGTTCCCCCCATCTATCATCGCTGAAGTTTTGTAGAACATCTGCAAGTTGTTCCCGCTCTACTCCATGTAGCATGGTAAGAGCATGGATGATTGGTAACGTCATCTTGCCTTCGTGAACGTCTGTACCTCTTGGTTTACCCATTGATGGATCGCCGGTTAAGTCGAGCAAATCATCGACCAATTGGAAGGCTCTTCCAACTTCCCATCCAAACTCATCGAGGGTATCGACAATTGTTTCCTCAGCATCTGCCTGCATTGCTGCACAGGAGCAGGCGCTGGCGAACGGCCCGGCAGTTTTTCCATCGATAATGGCATAATAGTCCTCAGGATTTGTACCAAGGTCTGCTATGTGTTTGATTTGTAATAATTCACCAGCGGCGATATTGGCAGAAGTCTCAGCCATACGATCGACAATTTGAGCATCGAATTTACCCCCTAAACCGAATCCAAGTACGAAGAGATAATCTCCAGCGATTATACCGTGAGATTGGCTGTGTGCTGAATGCAGAGTTGGAAGCCCGCGACGAGTCTTTGCTTGATCGTTGATATCATCGTGAATTAAGGTGGCTGTGTGAATCAATTCACTTGCAAGAGCCAGGTCCATAACCGAATCTAAGTCCTCACCACCAGCCGCTTTATACGCTAGCAGAGCTACAATTGGACGGTATCTTTTACCTCCTGACAGTAGCATATCGCGAGCCAAGCTCATAGCTGGAGCATCGCTCTTTGTCAGTCTATCTTGGACGAAATTTTCCAAGGACTCTTCAACTTGATCTCTGAGCCCCTCTAAACTCATCTGACGGTTGCTGAGGGATACCATTCAATCCAATGGTAAGGGGGTGCCTATATCAACGGGTGTGTGGCCGCGCAAATGGGCACGTTGCGTGCTCCCCCCCCGAGGTGGACGCTGTGAAGGACCGGTTAACTGTCGCATCACTAGACCATCCACATTGTCTATCATCTAGGAATCTGGAGGCTTTTTTGGCTTCAGAAGAGGTTGGTAATTTAGAACTCGAAATTAATCTAGTGAATACTCTAGAAGAGGCTATTGAGGGATTGAAAGAAGGTGAATTGGACCTCTTAGCTATGCCTGCAAGGTTACTGCATGGTAAACAAATCAAGCTGCTGGAAGCCGGCTGTGAAGTATTGGGGGCAAGGACTCCAAGGCGACCGGCTAGGTTCTTTGTTAGTGAAAATCGTATTTGGTATCAACCAAAAGGTGCAATAATTCTCTGTGATGACAAAATCATTCGCCGTCAGCTAAAGCGGGCTCGTCGAGGATTGCGTTTGCTATCCAGTGAGGCTTATGCTTCAATCCATGGTATCGAAGATAGACCTGATTCAGAAGATGAAATTGCTCGCTGGATGGAAAAACTCCGACGCAATGGAGATATCGACGGATTTGTTACTTCTCGAGAGGTATTCAATTCAATTCACTGCTCAAGTAGGAGAACAGTCCTGGGGATTGATCCCGAAGAAAGAGAAGGAGATAGGTATCTGCCTGTGCCCTATGCTGACTTAGTTGTCTTAATCGGACGCAGTGGGTTTCCAAGAAAATTGATTCAACAAGTATCTGAATTAGAAGGAGAGACTGTGTGGTGGACTCAGAATAATCTGATAGGGGGGTTATCTGAGAGTGAACTCGATAGAATCGCAATCCTAGTTCGGCACCGGCAAGTTGGAGCGATTATGCGACAGGCAGAGGAGTTCTCGGATCTGACAATGGAAACAGTATTTCACGATCCTGAAGGAGAAACTGAGACTGTAGAAGTTCATGTAGAAATTCGCATAGAGTTCCTATCGTATGATGGTATGCAGACCATCTCTGTAGAGAGATTGGTTCCTCTTTCTAGTCTGGAGAATTCTGTTATTGCATTAACTAATGACTGGGATAGAATGTTGGCTACTGCTAGCAGTCCAATTCCGGAACAAAGAACCCGGCATGGACTGATGCCAGCAAAGGAACCTTGGATTGATTTGGAAAAGTGACGGCAATTTTTGTCGACCCCAAAAACCATCATTCACAGTTCGAAGAATGGGGAAGCGATAAGACCGCGAAGAGTTCGCTTGAGTCTTATCGGTGGTAATGATGTCTGTTGATCAGGTGTTACTCGATCAGTTATACCGAGCCCGATTAATGGAATTACGAGAGCGAGCAGAGGCTGCTGGATTCAAGAAAAATGGATCTGTTGAAGTCCTTCGAGCTCGTCTAATCAGAAATCAAGTGATGAGCGAACACGACCTCAGTTGGGAAGGAATCCAAGCGATGTCACACCAAGAGTTAGGTGATACTTTGAAAATCTTTGGAATCAAATCGTCTGGCTCCCACAAAGAGAGGAGGCAGAGACTATGGCTTCATCTAAACTACGACTCAAGAAGATTGACTGTGGAGAATTTAGCTGAAATGGAACGTGACAAATTGCATTCTTTGTGTCGTAAATTGGAATTGCAACTGACCGGAACTAGAACCGTTCTGATGGGAAGAGTTGCTGGTGTTCTTGCAAGCCAAGGTCGCGGGTGGGGTCAAATCAAACGCTCTTTGAGAAGAAACGGCTTGCCAGATGTTCAAACTCAGACTGTAAAGACAATACAACATCCTGAACCGGAAGAGGAAGTAATTGTGATTGAAGTTCCTGAAAATCCTATTGATTTCATGCAACCTATTTCTCAGCACCAAATTGAAGATGCTGTAGATTTACTCTCTAAGAGCGATGGTAAGAGCTCGGATTCATCCTTACAAAATCTAGCAGGCATGATTCGAGATATTGAACGTATGATTGGAACAATTCTCAACAGTCATGGCGGAAGATGGTCGGAGCAAGAAGAGGAATTATTCCTTCGAATTGCTATCAGAAGAGGATGGCCTGTAGACGATGAAACTGTCAGTACTCGTCTATTATTGGTCGCGGGTAGGATTGCTGAGGCAAAGGGCTCTAGAGATGTCGCTTTCCAAGAAATCGGAGCCACTCCTGCAAGTGCACCGAAAGCGGCTAGTGGAGATTCTGATGCTATCGCGAGAATTCGGGCAAAGATGACCGAGGCTGAGCAAATAATCGCTGGACTGCGCTGATTACTCTGGCGTTAGTCGGAAGAAACTAAATCGCGGTTCGATAATCGAACCCTCGATATCCCGCAGATTATCGATAG
>CETB01013777.1_pt1 | contig 14744 bp, 12 predicted proteins | sample 356381 | NCBI WGS metagenome assembly CETB01 (sample SAMEA2622545, study PRJEB7988) | marine metagenome | biome: marine biome (ENVO:00000447); feature: deep chlorophyll maximum layer (ENVO:xxxxxxxx); material: "saline water (ENVO:00002010), including plankton (ENVO:xxxxxxxx)" | depth 155 m | reverse complement strand
CACCATATAGGAACTGATGAACAAAAACCGCACCTTGAAGATGCTCCTTATCTAATTATTGTTTTTGCTGAAAGGTACTCATTCGATAAATACAAAAATAAAATCAAAAACTACTATGTTTCTGAATCTGTAGGTATAGCGACTGGTATGTTGTTAACATCTCTTCATTTATCTGGATTAGTAACTCTTACTCATACTCCAAGTCCAATGAAATTTTTGAATAAAATACTCAACAGACCCGGCAACGAATCACCTTATCTGATCATAGCTACAGGATATCCTGAAAAAAATGCCAAAGTACCAAAAATAACTAAAAAATCTTCTGCCGAATTTTCTTCAAAATATTTATAAATTATTACCAACAAAGTGAGTTAAAAATGTTTTTTCCTGGATTTGGAACAATTTTAAATGCTGTAATCATGGTTATTACTGGCTCATTTGGTGTTTTCGTGGGAAACAAATTGCCAAATAGAATAAGAGATATAAGTTTATCTGGGTTAGGATTAATAACAATAATGGTTGGAGTCGAATCTTTCCTAGACACCTCTAATGCAGTAATACCATTAATTTCCATTTTAATAGGTGGAATAATAGGATCATTAATTGAAATCGAAAAAAAACTAGAGTCAGCTGGTGAATGGTTAAAAACCAAAACATACAAAAATCAAAATCTGAAAAATAATAAATCAAAAAACTTTGTAGAAGGATTTGTAGTTGCAAGTCTAATAGCTTGTGTTGGGCCAATATCTATATTAGCACCTTTTAAAGAAATCATATCTAATGACTTGAATCTTATGTACATTAAAACCGGATTAGATGCAATTATGGTGTTTATATATTCAGGAACTATGGGTATCGGAGTAATATTTAGTGCAATATCTCTTCTAATAGTTCAAGGATTTTTCACTTTACTTGCAATAATATTAGGGAATTCATTTTTAAACGAAAGTATGATAAACGAACTAACATCTACTGGGGGGTTAATGATATTGTCAATTGGGTTAAGACTTCTAAATATAAAAAAACTTCCTACTGCTGATATGATTCCAGGATTACTAATTGCACCTTTGATAATAAAAATACAAGATTTTATTTAATATCATTTTCGATGGAATTTAATACTGCCATTGGAGACATTGGTAATACATTCATCCTTATTCCTGAAGAATTATAAATAGCATTGGCTATTGCTGCAGGGGGTGGAACTATATTAGCTTCTCCTACTCCTCTTACACCAAATGGATGACCCGGGTTGGCAACTTCTACTATAACAGTGTCAATCATAGGCAAATCTAAGCTTGTTGGCATTCTATAATCTAGAAATGAAGAATTTTTCAAATCTCCTGATTTGTCATAAAAATATTCTTCATTCAACGCCCAACCTATACCCTGCGCACTTCCACCTTGGATTTGACCTTCTACATAGCTTGGGTGTATTGCTTTACCGGCATCTTGAAATGCTGTGAATCTAATTATATCAACCTTACCTGTATCTTCATCTACTTTAACATCTACGATATTACCACAAAATGATCCTCCTACTCCTGTAGGAGAAACAGTCCCCTTGCCTGTAATAGGTCCTCCAGTATCAGCCAATCTTCCCGCCAATTCTTTAAACGATATTTTAAGCTCAGGATCTGATTTTGAAATAAAATTTCTTTCCATATATTTAACATCTTTTGATTTAATACCCCATATCTTTGCAGCTCTTTCAATCATTTGAGACAACACATCTTTTGATGCTTCAATTGCAGCCCATCCCGTTGCAAAAGTAGTTCTACTTCCACCAGTTCCATCAGAATATCCAATACTGTCTGTATCTGACACACTCGGATATACATCATGATAATCTAAGTTTAAAATCTCTGCTGCTTGCATTGCTATAGAAGCTCTTGATCCTCCAATATCAGGTGACCCTTCGACTAATATGATAGTCCCGTCCGGATTAACACCTATTGTACAAGTTGACCTATTACCTCCATTAAACCAAAAACCTATAGCAATACCTCTCCCTACTTTGTTTCCTTCAACAGGAGATTTCCAATGATCATGATTTTTCATGGCATTTAACATTTCAACAGCTCCAATTTTAGGATATTTTGGACCATCAGCTCTCCTTGTTCCTTCTTTGGAAGCATTGATTAATCTAAAGTCTATAGGGTCTATATTTAGTTCAGAGGATATTTCATCAATTATTGTTTCTGTTGCAAATGTTGCATTAGTTGCTCCGGGTGCTCTGTAAGCTGCAACCTTGGGTTTATTAACAACTACATCTATACCTTCTATAGACACATTAGGGATATCATAACTTGCAAACATACACTTACCTCCAGCTTCAACAGGTGATCCGGGATAAGCACCAGCTTCATAAGATAGAAAACCTTCTGCAGCAATTATTTTCCCTTCTTTTGTACTGCCAATTTTGCACCAAACATTAGACCCTGAAGTGGGGCCAGTACCTTCAAAAACTTCTTTTCTAGTCATAATAATTTTTACAGGCTTTCCAGCTTTTTTAGACAACAAACAAGCTACTGGCTCTTGATATAACGGGAACTTTCCTCCAAAACCTCCACCAATTTCCATTGGAGTCACTTTAATTTGAGAAGTTCTAATTCCCAATGCTTTGGCAGTCACTTCTCTAACTTGAAAAGGACCTTGGGTACTTATCCATATATGAATTCTTGAATCATTATTCCAATGAGCAGTTACATTCATCGGCTCTATGTAACCTTGGTGGACTGTAGCTGTATTGAATTCTTTTTCTATTATAATATCTGATTGCTCAAATCCTTTTTGAGTGTCCCCAATTGAATGTTTAAACTTGCTTGCTATATTGGTTTTCCCATCTTGTTTTTCTCCAAACAAATCTGTTTTTAAATCATTGTGTAATTTAGGAGATTCATCAGAAGCACCAAACGGAGCATCTAAAACAGGATCTAGAATTTCATATTCTACATCAATTAAATTAATAGCCTCTTCTGCAATGTGGGGATTAATTGCAGCTACTCCTGCAATCGCATGCCCTACATACAACACTTTATCTTTTGCTAGACTATTATTTCTTAAATATTTGTCAGATATATCTACAGAATCAGGAAAGTCTTTATTTGTAACTACTGCTATTACGCCAGGTAGTTTTTCAGCTTGTTTCAAATTGATTGATTTAATTTTTGCGTGCGCATAAGGACTGCGTAAAATCTTGCCATGAATATAATTTGAGGGAAATACATCAGCTCCATACCTAGCTATTCCAGTAACTTTATCAGACCCATCAGGTCTTACTGGCCTTGACCCTACAGTGTTAAAACTTTTATTAGATAAAACAATATTACTTTTATTCATTTAATTTACTCTCTGAATAGTTTTATACTATTTTAAAGCAAATTCCAAAATAAATGAATAAATAAATTGAAATTAGTAAATTATTCAAGTTAAAAGAAATTAATATTTTGTATAATTACTTTATATTAAAAGGAGATATAAATGGGAATACTTAAAGGTAAATCCGCAGTTGTCACAGGAGCTGGCAGAGGAATTGGTAAAGCAATTGCAATAAAACTTGCAGAAGAAGGCGCTAATGTAATAGTTAATGACATAGGTTGTGAAATTGATGGATCAGGATCTTCAAAAGATCCTGCAAATTCAACAGTGGAAGAAATAAAATCGATTAAAGGCAATGCTCATGCTGACTATAGTAATATGAGTGTAATGTCAGAAGCAGAAAGTTGTATAAAAAATTGTATAGACACTTACGGGAAACTAGATATATTAATTAATTCCGCTGGTATAATCAATGATAGATTGATTTTCCAAATGAACGAAGAAGATTTTAATACAATCATTGACAATAATATAAAGTCTGTATTCGCACCAAGTAAATTTGCTGCAATACTATTTAGACAACAAAGAAGTGGCAGAATAGTAAATATCACATCTGATGCAGGTCTTGGCGATATTGGTAAATCTAATTATGCTGCAGCATCAGAAGGCATTGTAGGATTAACAAGAACAACAGCTACTGATTTGGGTAAATATGGTGTGACTGCAAATGCAATATCCCCAATAGCCAAAACTAGAATGAATCCAGGAACTGTAAGTACATTCATATCATCTGAGCTAATGACTAATAATTCAGATGACAAATCAGGTGTAGGAGTATTTGATCAATCGCTTGAGTGGAATCCAAGCCTACATGACGGAACTGAAAACGTAGCAAGTCTTGCAGTCTGTTTATCAACAGAATATCTTCCAAATGTAAACGGTTATATTTTCGGGGTTAACGGAGGTAGTATATATGTGTATTCAAATCCCACACCCGATAAAAAAATATATAAAGCTGGAGTTTTTACTATGGATGAAATGGACCAATTAGTACCTAAAACTTTTGGTCTAGGTTACTAAAAAATAAGGAGCATATAATGAGAAGATTAGAAGATAGAGTAGCTATAGTAACAGGAGCTGGAAGAGGAATCGGAAAAGCTGTTGCAGAGTTGATGGCTGAAGAAGGAGCAAAAGTTGTTGTTAATGATTTGGGCTCAAATTTAGATGGTTCTGGATTATCAAAACAACCTGCAGATGAAGTAGTAGAGCAAATCAAAGAAAAAGGTGGCGAAGCTGTTTCAAATGCAGACTCGGTATCTGAGTACAATTCGTCAAAACAAATTATTGATTGTGCTCTAGACAATTATGGAAAATTAGATATTTTAGTAAACTGTGCAGGAATCCTAAGAGATAGAATGATTTTTAACATGACAGAAGAAGAATGGGACTCAGTAATACAAGTTCATTTGAAAGGCACTTTTAATATGGTTAAACATTCAGTGGAACAAATGGTACTTAACAGATATGGAAGAATTGTATTATGTGCGTCATCTTCAGGATTGGGGTCATCAGGCCAGGCAAACTATGCAGCTGCAAAAGAAGGAATAGTAGGATTTTCAAGATCGTTGGCCAGCGAACTTCTAGAATACGGTATAAGCGTCAATTCTGTTTACCCTGGCGGAGCGACAAGAATGACTGCATCAATACCACAAACAACTAGAGATTTACGGAAAGCAATGGACTCAAAAAAGAAAGGCACTGACACACAAGAAATGCCTTCAAGTGATGAACCCCCGGAAGCGAGTAACCCGGAAAATAATGCTCCCAAAATGGTTTATTTGTGTACTGAACCTGCAGGTGAAATAACTGGACAAGTTTTTGGAACTTTTGGATGGAACATGTCATTATATTCTCCAAGACATGTTACTCATTCAATAAATAAAGTGGGTAACTGGTCAGTTGAAGAATTATCAAATATTTTACCTATTTCACTTGCAAAAGAACTAACTAATCCTATGCCAAAACAAGAACCAAAAGAAAAAAAATGAACATTCTAGATATAATATTAAGCATAGTATTTATATTTTTTTCTTTTATTGGGTTCAAAAAAGGTTTAATTAAAATTACTCTCTTTTTTTTAGCATGTATTTCGGGATGGATCTTAGCAGGAATTTTCGAACCTTCTCTTTCAAAATTTTTCCCAGAAATTTCTTTAAATCAAAATATAATTTCAGGAATAATTTATTTTGTTTTAATATCTATTACAATAGTAATTTCAAACCTATTAGCTAAACCTGTCAAATCACTTTTATCTATATTCACATTTGGATTATCTTCAATTATTGATAGACTTGGAGGGTTACTAATAGGTTGTATCCTGTCATTTTTTGTAATTAGCATGATATTGCTATCATTATCTAGAATAACTTACCACTTTGAAATTACGGAACAGAATAAAATAACAGAATTTGCATCAACAACTCCTATAGTAAAAGATAAAATCAAAAGTGTAGAAGAACAAATTAAAAACTCAGATATATCTAAATTTTCAATTCACACAATAAAATCCTTAAATCTTCATAACTTACCGATTATCCCAAGTAATTTTTCAAATTCATTCGAAATACTTTACATCAATGTAATAGATTAACAATGACAAATATAATAAATGATGATCTCAAAATACAAAAATCTAATATATACAATCCCGTTTTAATTCTTAATATTGATTACACGCCTCTTGGGATATGTATAGCTAAAAGAGCAATAGTTTTACTTTTTTCCAAAAAAGCGGAAACTGTAATTATTTCAGACAAACTTATCCATACTGTAAATAGTTCTTACAAAATACCTTCTGTAATCAAAACATTGAAATACATAAAACGCCCATATGAAAAAAAAATTTCCAGGTTTGGAATTTTTGCAAGAGATAATTTTAGTTGCCAGTATTGTGGCAATGAGCAAAAATCTCTAACAATAGATCATGTAATTCCTAAATCCAAAAATGGCTCGCACTCTTGGGATAACTTGGTTACTGCATGCATGGACTGTAATCATAAAAAAGCTGGACGTACACCCAAAGAAGCAAATATGAATTTGAAAATCAAACCTCACATCCCAAATCTTAATACTCATATACTAAAATATTCAAATAAATTTCAAAACTCTTGGAATCAATTTCTAAGTAAGTAATCTGCTAATTTTTCCGATGATTTCATAGCAGCTTCGGTAGAACTATTTGATACATATCCTCCGCAATAATATATATTGTTATTATTATTATTAATCATATTTTTAACATTTATATCTTGCGGCAAAAAACAATCATTAAAATAACTATCTATTTTTATCAATTCTAAAGTATCGGTAACTGAACCAAAAACTCCTTTCAATTCTCTTTGCACTTGCTGAATTATTTCTTTTTGATTTAATTTTGAATTAAATAAGCTTACTGAAAGTAAATTCTTACCAATAGGACTATATTTGTTGCTTATTAAGTTTGGCATACAAAAATGATTAATGATGTCATTTTTGTTACCATTTAGATAAATCCCAGGAAAATCCAAAAATTTTTCATCAGTTTTGAAATATAAATTTGTAACCTCTCTCCCTACATCTTCAATTCCTAACTTAAAAATATTATTAATCGATTTTAAATCTGTAGCAATAATAATATTATTTGCTAAATATTCATTTCCTTCATTTGTTATTATTTTATTGTTTTCAATTAAATTAACTTCTTCATTAAAAATAACTTGATTTTTGTTATCTATCTTTGAATATATTTGTTTGGGGATTTCATACATTCCATATTCAGGAATCGTTGCATGACCTAATGAAAATAATTTCAAATAATCTAATGCAATTGATTTATCAATTTTTAAATCTTTATCAAGTAAAACCCCTCTTAAAAATGATTTTGCAAAAAGTTTAAATGACTGCGAAGTATTAAAATCGTTATCTATCCAATTTTTTGTAGATTTTCCAGATTTGTTATCAAAAAGTGAATTAACAAAAATAGCAGCAAGAGGTATTATTTCTTTCCAAATATTATTATTTTTAGCAAAGAAATCAAATAACGGATTAGAATATAATTTCAAATTATTGTCATGAATTAGAATTCCGCCAGAATAAAATTTTTTTAAATTTAAATTATTCAAATCTAAAACTTTTTTACTAAATTTATAATTATCTAAATATATTTGAAATCCATAATCCAAGATAAAATCATCACATATCTCGGAATATATTTTACCTCCAATATGATCAGTTTTTTCAATCAACTTAAAATCAATATTATTTAAAGAGAAACGTCTAGCTAAATTCAACCCAGCTAACCCTGCTCCAATGATAATGAATTCAGATTTAATAATGCACTCTCTTACAATGAATAAATTAAATTGTCTATAACTAGAGTTGTATTAACATTTTTGTAATAATAATTAGATACTTCATCTAAGGCTTTAATTATATCAACACATTTAGAATTATCTTTATCTTCTAAAGTTTTAGCATAAAAAGTTAATAGATTGTTATCTGAATGGTTTGTTTGTCTGTATATAATCAAATCTCTAATAATATATTTTGTAATTTCTGAAATATATAAAAATTTAGAAAAATTATTTTTAAAGACATCCAAATAATAATCAGATAGTTCGATTTTTTTATAAATTGGACAAGAAATGAAATTGAAAAAATTTTTGATTTCGCTTTTGTATTCTTCAAATTTATTAGGATCATTTAACATCGATTCAGAAAGTAATATTTCTCCCCTTGTGAAAAACCAAATTTCTTTTAAAAAATTCACATCATCAATCTGAAATTTTTTAGTACATATATAAATAAAATTTTCATATGATAAGCTTGGGATTGTAAAAATCTCACATCTTGAAAGAATAGTTTTAGGTATTTCAATTATATTATTAGTTCCCAAAACATAAACGTTTCCAGGAAAAGGTTCTTCAAATAATTTCAATAAATTATTCATTGCCTGCGATGTCATTGTATGAGCATTTAAAATGGAAAAAACCTTACCATTATTGTTGGTGGAAGTTGTATAAGATTTAGTGATAATACTTTCTTGTATTTCCTCAGATTTAATATTATTTTCAAGTTGGTTATTAATGATATGGAAATCCGGATAATTTTCACTTTCTATCTGAGAACATACATTGCATTTACTTGATTGATCACAAATTTCATTATTACACAATAAATTTTTTGCGATTGTTTTTACAATCGAATTAATACTTTCGTTGTTAACACCTGCAATCAAAACAGGCTTAGGAATAGATTTATATTGTATGCTTAACAATATTTCATCTAAAATAATTTTTGCCCCTTCTTTAAATAATTGATGAGATAAAATATTCAAGTTTAAACATCCATTTTAAATAGATCTGCAAACGTCTCTTTTTTTCTTATAACCACATCTAATCCATCTTTAACTGCAATTATTTCCGGCCTAGGATTCATATTATAATTACTAGCCATTGAAGTCGAATATGCCCCACTAACTGGTATTGCTATAAGATCGCCTGACTTGATTTCTGGTAGCTCAATATCTTTCACAAGAATATCTCCAGACTCGCAATATTTTCCTACAATTGTTACTAATTCTTTAGGTCTTTCGTCCCATAATCTATTAACAACAATTGCTTCATATTTCGATCCATACAACGCAGGCCGAATATTATCACCCATACCTCCGTCAACAGAAATAAATTTTCTAACATTTTCTATATTTTTTATTGCACCCACAGTATATATTGCAATTCCAGCAGGACCTGCTATTGCTCTACCAGGTTCAATAACTAATTTTGGTTTAGGTAAATTGTATTCGGTTATAACTTCATTCATTGTATTGCCAATAACTGAAGCATAATCACTTACATCCGGAGGAGAATCATCTCTTGTATAAGAAACTGCAAATCCACCCCCTGGGCTAAATTCTTGAAGATCAAAATTATCAAAATGAGAAATAAATTCTGCTACTTTTCTGATTCCTAATTCATATGGTTTAGTACTAAAAAGAGGAGAGCCTAAATGAAAATGAATTCCAATTAAATTCAAATTTTCATATTCAGCTATCATGTTTATAGCTCGTTCCGCATCTCCATTATCTATTGCGAATCCAAATTTACTATCTAAAATCCCCGTTGTTGTATACTCGTGGGTCCTTTCATCTAATTCTATAGCAGGAGAGAGTCTAATAATAATATCTTGAACTATATTTTTTTTCTTAGACAATGAGTTTAAAAGTTCTAATTCATAAAATCCATCTACAACTATTTTTGTTAGTCCTGCTTCTTGGGCTAATTCTAATTCCATTGGAGTCTTGTTATTGCCATGAAAATAAATATTATCAGGATCAATTCCACATTGAATGGCTAATGTTAATTCTCCTCCTGAAACCACATCAACTCCTAATCCTTTATCCAAAATTAATTTAAATATTGACTTGTTAGCAAAAGCCTTAGAACCATAAACTACTTGAGTGTTATCGTAAATTTTATTAAATTCATTTTTGTATTCATCACAAACTTTTTCAATATGTGCGGTATCAAAAACATAAAATGGAGTTTGATATTTTTTTGCTAAAGACTCAATATCACATCCTCCTATTTCAAGTTTCCCTTGTGAGTTAATATTTGTGGTAATTGGAAAAACTTTTTCTATAACTTGCATAACTTACTCTCATTAATAAATTGAATATTAAAAATTAAATCTTTAAATTTATTTTAACAAATTTAAAGATAACCTTCTCAAATAAAATGTTATAATTTATTTACCTTTTTTTATATATCAAAATATAGAATTAAATTAATGGAAAAAAACATTTATGGTGAATTAAAAATCTTTGCAGGTACAGCACATCCTGAATTTGGAAATAAAATTTGCAATTACTTAGGAATTGAACTAGGAAAAGCTGAATTGTTTAAATTTAGTAATGATAATACTTTTGTTAGAATACTTGAAAATATTAGAGAAAAAGATGTTTTTATAATACAACCTGCTTCATCTCCCGTTAATGACAATTTAATGGAGTTACTTATATTTATCGATGCAGCAAAAAGAGCATCCGCAGGTAGAATTTCTGCTGTTATCCCTTATTTTCCATACGGAAGAACTGACAAAAAAGACCAACCAAGAGTTCCTATAACTGCAAGATTAGTAGCAGATTTGCTAACTGTATCAGGTGCTGACAGAATATTAACTTTAGATTTGCATGCAGGACAAATCCAAGGTTTTTTCAATATCCCTGTCGATGAATTGACCGCAAGTTCTATATTAGCAGACAAGCTTAAATCTATAATGAAAAAAGACAAAGATTATGTAGTGGTTGCAACAGATCTCGGAGGAGCTAAAATAGCTAGAGAAATTGCAACAATACTAAAAACACCAATTGCAATTATAGACAAAGCAAGAAACGATAATTCAGAAAAAGTAATGTCTCATAACCTTATTGGTGACGTTGCAGGAAGAGACGCGTTTATTGTGGATGATGAAATTGGCACAGGAGGCACAATAGTTTCTTCTGTAAATGTATTAAAAGCCAATTTTGCAAAAAATATCTACTGCGCCTCTACTCATGGTATTTTTTCTAATAACGCAATTAAAAAATTGTCTGATATAGATGTGAAAAATTATTATATAACTGACTCAATTCCGCAAGATTACACCAACTACAATAAATACGAGGAAGTGTCTGTTGCTAAACTATTTGGAGAAGCTATTCAAAGAATACATGAGGGTTCATCTGTTGGTGAATTGTTTAATAATAAAAAGAATACCAAATGAAAAATTTTATAAAAAAACTCTTCCCTGATAGTAATTCTAAGTTTATAAGCAAGAACCAGCAAATTCTATCAAAAATAAATGAACAAGAATCTTTGTTAACCAAATTATCTGATAAAGATTTAATTAATCTATCCGTTGATATGAAGAATCAAACCAATGTACTTGATGAGGAAGTAATTATAAAATCTTTTTCCATAGTCAGGGAAGCTTCAAAAAGAATTCTCAAGATGCGTCATTTTGATGTCCAAATACTTGGGGGGCTAGCTTTACATAATGGAAATATTGCAGAAATGAGAACAGGTGAAGGAAAAACTCTTGTTGCAACATTACCTGCATATTTAAATGCTATAAATAATCAAACAGTTCATGTGGTAACAGTCAATGATTACTTGGCAAAAAGAGATGCAAGTTGGATGGGGAAAATATTCAATTTTTTAGGACTTACAATTGGTTACTTACAAAACAATGATTCATACAAGTTAGATTTTGATTCAGATGGCAACGCTATTCCGATAAAAACAGAAAGGCAATCAGTCTACAAATGTGACATAATTTATGGTACAAACAGCGAATTCGGATTTGATTTCCTTAGGGATAATATGATTTATCATGAAAGCCAAAAGGTTCAATCAAACTTAGATTTTGCCATTGTTGACGAAGTAGATAATATCCTCATAGATGAAGCTAGAACACCACTTATAATCAGCGGTAGTTCATCAGAAAATAATAACAATTACTTAAAATTTGCTTCAGTAGCTAACTCTTTAGTTGTTGAAAAAGATTTTGAAATTGATGAAAAAAGTAAATCAGTATATTTGACTGATCAAGGTATTAGTAAAGCTGAATCATCGATGCAAATATCAAATTTATATGATACTGAAAATGTTAAAGAATTACATTTTTTGGAAAATGCATTAAAAGCAAAAGTAATATTTTATAAAAATAAAGATTACGTTGTTAAAGATAAGCAAGTAATCCTGGTTGACGAATTTACAGGTAGATTAATGCCCGGAAGAAGATATTCAGACGGACTGCACCAAGCTATAGAAGCAAAAGAAAAAGTTCCAATTCAAAGTGAAAATATTACCCAAGCTACAATTACTCTTCAAAACTTTTTTAGAATGTACAATAAATTATCAGGAATGACTGGAACAGCTGCTACAGAATCTGAAGAATTAATGAAAATATATGGAATAGATGTCATCACAATTCCCACAAACAAACCAAGTACCCGACAAGATTTGATTGATTTTGTATTTAAGTCAGAGCATGCAAAATACAAAGCAGTAATTAATGATGTAATAGAAAAAAATACTCAGGGAAGGCCAATACTAATTGGAACAACCAATATTGATAAATCTGAAACAATCAGTAAATTATTAAAAAAACATAAAATTCCACACAATATCCTAAATGCCAAAAACCATGAAAAAGAAGCTTCAATTATTGCAGAAGCTGGGAAATATAAAGCTGTAACAGTAGCCACTAATATGGCAGGAAGAGGAACTGATATCATTTTAGGAGGATCGGAACAACAATCTGGCACAAAATGGGAAGAAAATCACAAGCAAATTGTTAAACTCGGCGGACTGCATGTAATTGGAACAGAAAGACATGAAGCAAGAAGAATTGATAATCAACTTAGAGGAAGGTCAGGCCGACAAGGTGATCCTGGAAGTACAAGATTTTTTGTATCTCTTGAAGACGAACTAATGACTAGATTTGGAGGTGAAAGATTAAAAAGTTTTATGGAATGGGCGGGGATAGAAGATGACATTCCAATAGAAAACAAAATGATTACAAAAACGATAGAAAATGCGCAGGTTAAAATTGAATCCTACAATTTTGATATAAGAAAACATCTTGTTAGATTTGATGATGTAACTAATACCCAAAGAGATATTATTTACAATCTTCGAAATAATTTTTTGATTGACACAAAAATAGATGTAAATATAAATCAAATATTAAACAAATCCATAGAAATCTTCATTGATTCCTGTATAGATTTCGATAACAAAGAAAATTTACCTAATCATATTTCTACCGAGTTTAAAAATTACTTCAGTACTGAACTTGATCATAATAATAAATTCAAAAATTTAACTGAAGATGAAATTGAAATTAATTTGAAAAAAAACACCTACAATCAATACCTTAATCTAATATCAAAACTTGGTGAAAATAAGAAAAGTATTATTTCAAGTCTATGCGTGAAGATTATTGATTATTATTGGATTAATCATTTAACTAGCATAGAAAACCTTAGACAAGGTATAGGATTGCAATCATATGCGCAAAAAGACCCTTTGATGGCATTTAAACAAGAAAGTCTTAAGCTTTTTGAAGAATTAATTGAAAATATAAATATTAGTATTACAAAAAGTTTACTTAATATTGAATCTCCTAATAATAAAAATAAGAATCAAAAAGAACTCAAAAAGACTAATATTATCGACAACATTGCACCAAGTAAAAATGGGAAAATAAAAAGAAACGACCCATGTCCTTGTGGGTGTGGCTTGAAAGTGAAAAAATGCCCAGATGGACAACTAATGCTAAATTAAAACTATGCTGCCAATTATAAAAGATCTGCAAACTAAAGTAAGTAAAAGTGAAAATTGGGAAAAATGCATAGTAGATTTTATCGGCTTATGGACTGAAAAAGAAGAATTTTACAGAGGTTATAAATATAATTATTTGATTGATGAAGAAGCTTTAGACTGGCTAACTTTAACAGAAAGACTAGTTTCTTCAATAAAAGCTCAAATACCAAAATCAGCTTACTACTACAGTTCATGTACGGGACTTCTTCCAAGTATTGAAACCTATCACTATATGAAAAATTCTTTACCAAAATTAAAACTTAGTCAAATGCGAAACTATTATTATGGAGTTATAATCGAAAATTTCATTTATCATTACAAATTACAGGAATACGAAAAAAACTCTTTATTTTATGCAAATTATGAAAATGAGTTTTATAAAGAAATATATGGAAAATCATTAAGTACTCTAATTGCTAAATTTTATAAAGAAGAAAAAATATCTAAAAAAGATAAATTAAATTTTTATGAATTGAAAAAGTTTTCATACTGGTTATTCAAATATAGAATAAATAATACCGATAATACTAAGATGGCTCATGAAACTAAGATGGCTATAAATAAAGCTAAAAGTACACTAAATGAAAAAATTATATACTTATTCGAGTAAATATATATCGAACAAAATATTAGTAAAAACCTGCAAAAATCCGTTAATTTTTAAATTATCTTCCAAAAACATAACAGAAGGGTTGACAGATTCTCTTACTACACATATTATTTATCTCACATATTGTAATCAACTTTATCTGAGTTTTAGATTTTTATCGAAGTTATAATTAATTTATTTCTACGATTATTCTAAGAATTACGAGGAGGAATAATAATGAAAAAAGAAATTAAAATGATATCAATGCTTACAATGGCATTTTTATTAAGTTTCGGACTATTTGCTTGTCAAGGAGCTACTGGTCCTGCTGGTGAACCTGGTCTTCCTGGTCTCCCTGGACTACAAGGTCCTGAAGGTGACCCTGGTCTTCCTGGTCTTCCTGGTCTACAAGGTGTTCAAGGTGAACC
>CETB01005668.1_pt1 | contig 14798 bp, 24 predicted proteins | sample 356381 | NCBI WGS metagenome assembly CETB01 (sample SAMEA2622545, study PRJEB7988) | marine metagenome | biome: marine biome (ENVO:00000447); feature: deep chlorophyll maximum layer (ENVO:xxxxxxxx); material: "saline water (ENVO:00002010), including plankton (ENVO:xxxxxxxx)" | depth 155 m | reverse complement strand
ATGCCAGGAATAATCTGACCAGTTGTTGTATAAGCACCTAATAAAGCTATGAAACCGAGCATTGCCCAACGTCCATTAGCCTTTTCAGCCTCTATTGGATAGCCTTCATAGGATATTGTTTCGTCAATATATGGACGAGTTTCAGTTGGAAACATGTTTTGTCTACCACCTGATTCTGTTGTTGTAGTTGTCATTAGGATTTTATAACTTCTTTATATTTTACACTTGTTACATTTTGTAACACAAGTTTACATTACTTAATATTTAATTATCAATATAATTAATTTTACTAATAACTCTTACGCAGATTGCTTTTCAGGAAGTATAGTTTGTGAATTTTTATATTTTTCGTCAGAGTTTCGAATTACTAATCCTTTAATAAAAGGTCTACCTTTTTTACTAAAGTTTCTAATTTCTTTTAATCCAAGTTGATTTTTACAGCAATCTAGTAAAAGAGATATAAATCTTTTTTGTCCTACAGGTTTTGATCCAGTATCTTCACAATAGGAACAGTAACTAGCATATAAATGAAAGTTTGAATTACAATATCGTTCTTTGGATTCTTTAGCAGCAGGTATTTTTTTACCAACAGCAGCTACTGCATTTTCATCATAAACAACTTCAGATTGTAACCATTCAACTAAATTATTACTTGTAAGTAAAATGCTATTTCTTACTCCTTTTAAGTGATGAACTTTTTCATAAGTATCTAATAAATATTCACGCATATCTTTACTATCCATACCTAAAACCCAATTAACTAATCCTGGCAAATAACTCTTCCATAAGCCGTTTATTTCTCCGTTTTCAAGCTTTATCATCTCAACTGCTTGAGAATTTTTATCCCATAATGGTCTATTAAATTCAACAGTTAATCTTCTTCTAGTTAATCCTGATGTGTTGTCAGTTGTTTGAATAGGTTCATTAGCACAAACCATAACCATCCCTGTATATACGAAAGGTTCTCCAACATTTTTATTTTTTTCCTCAAATCTTAAATTATCTCCACCAGTAAGAGCCTTAAATATTTGAGCAGACCCACCATATCTTTCAGAATCATTTATTAATGTAAGTCTTTTGCCCTTAATAGAAGCTATTTCAAAACGACTTTGTTCTAATTGGTTGAGTGTTGTAGAAGCATAGTTTCCATTACCAACTAAGGCACAACATAAGTTTGCAAAAGTTGATTTACCTCTTCCCCCAGGTCCGATAACTTCTAAAAATCTTTGTAATTCATGACCTTTTCCTACTAAACAAGCTTTTAACCATGCTCTAAGGACTTGAACTCTTTCAATATCTCCATATTGAGTTTTCTTTAGCCAATCAATTATTGGTCCTGAGTCAGCTTGTGGATCATAATCAAAGTCTAATCCCCAAGTTAAATAATGTTCTCTATCATGATCTAAAAATTCTCCTGTACTCATTTCAAGAACACCATTTTTAAATGCTAGTTTGTCAGGATCATCATTCCAATATGGCTGAGTAATATAAGCTTGAGTTAGGTTAACAACGTCAGATAGTAGATGAGAAGTAAAACCTCCTGGAGTAGGAATATTTTCTCTTAAAAAAAGGTCTTGTACAAAATGTTTGTATTCAGTTCTATATTCTTCTTTTCGCCATGTGCCTTTAGTGGATTGATAGAACATAAATGTGTCATATTTAGGATCGTATCTCCATCCACATTCAATAACCATTTGAGTAACATACTCAGCTAATTCAGAAGCTGGAGGAGTTTTTGGTCTTCCTTTACTTTGGACTTTTTGATTAATTTCATTTAATTCTTTATCTGTAGGCATACCAAGTATTTCGTCAAGAACTTTATCCACTGCATTTTTAGAAACTTTGCTATCAGTCTCAAATATTTTTCTTGCCTTTTCTTTTAATGCTTTACCTGTTTCAACTACAAATCCACCAACATCTACATATCCATCTTCTTTAGCCATCGCCCTAAGATGGTGTAAACCACAATGATTTTCAGGATTAGGACCACCATCTACCACCTCAAATGTATTCCATTTTCTTTCACATGCTCCTTCTTCAAAATTATCAGTTTGTTTAGACCAATCAATCCATTCTGATAAAAGAGAATCATCGACCTGTTTTAAACACATTCCTACTTTTACCCAAGAGTCATACTCTTGTACTCTTTCAATTTTTAAATGATCAAGATAAATTTTTGCGTCATTTATATAAACTTCTTTTTGATATTCAGAATCTTCTTCATAATCTAAATTTACTTGTTGAGTAAGTATTCCTTCTTTTAAAGGTTTCTTGTATTTATTTGTTGGATAAGCCTTTACTATTGCTTCTAATAGCCACTCAGGAAGCTCTGGAGGGTTCTTAGCATGTTCAAAGCCACCATGAGGTGTAGTGAAATATCCATCCGTGTCAGGATGGCTTCCCATAATCGCTCCTTGTCTTGATCTAAATAAAATTTCAAAAGAAGGTATACCAATTTTTATTGTGGCTTTATCAGGTAATAATTTTAATTTATTTGTAGGAACACTAAATAGCATTCTTTGTCTTGCTTCTTTTCCTGAAGAGATAGTAAGAGTAGGAGGAAAAGCTGCTGATAATGGAGCACCTGCTAGATCTTCTAAATCTTTAATAGCTGCAGGCCCATCAATATCTACCCAAACAAGACCACCTTCGTTTGACCATACTCCTGTTATTAATCCAACGCCTGTAGCCTTTCCTTGATCAAACTCACGCTTTATTTGATCAAGTGTATAGGGTTGTGAAGTCCAACCTGCAATATATGCTCTTTTACCTTGTAATGGTGTTAAAGCCCAATCTCTGGGAATAAAATCAAAATTGATTTCTCCAGCTTTTAAATGCTTATTTGGTTCAGGTGTCGCAATTGACATTATTTTCTTTTCTGTGTGTGTAGATAATCCAACTAGAGATTAGCTTCTATTTCTATCAGCGGAACCCCCATATTTAGAAAAATTTACTATTTTCTTTCTATTTCACCACTAAATGTGGTTATTTCCATACTTAATGTATTGTGCATAAATTTCTATAATTGTTCACATAATGTCACCATCTATGCCTAGCATTTCAATTTCACGTTCTTTTTGTTCTGGTAGGATAACCTCATAATACTTTTTTACTGTTTCTCTCCATTTGTTTTTATATTTTTCAATTGTGCCTTTTTGAATTACAAATACTTGAGATATTTCTTTTGTAGCTACAAACGTCATACATAGTTCAGGAACTATACCAATAGTATGTTCAAGACCTAAAGCATAAGCAGCTAATTGTAATTGGCATTTTTGATATTTCATAAATCCTGATCTTTTTTTACCATATTCGTTTTTTGGAGTACCTGAGTCAGGCCATTGAGAATAGTAAGGTCCATTACTTGTTTTTAAATCACCTAAAACTATTTTGCCTTTATATTCAGCAACAATATCAGGAGCACCAGCCCATCCGAAGTTTTCTCCTTCATGAAATCCAGGATGCCATACTCTTGAAATTCCATCAGAACCACGACACCAAGCATAATCATCAAGATTAGCTGGATTTTCTGCCCAAATTACATTTTCTAATTTACTTAAATTATCAGGTAATCCGTTCCAAAATAAAGCTATTTCAGGATCTTCTATATTAGGATTCTTATCGACTCCTAAAAGATAGTCCTCCATAAGGGAATGTACTTTAGTTCCCCTTTGAGCTGCAGCTTCTCGACCTCCAGGATTTTTTTTAGCCCATCTTTCAAGTGCTGCTTTATTTCCTGATGTTTCAGAAAGTATGGTGGTAACTGAGGGTAATGAACCATAGGGTGTCTTGTAATGACGTGACCCATTGATTGTTAGCCTAGTATCACCTTGTGATCTATAATCCAAGGAATATTTTCTAAGGATGTTGGAAGGATAACGCCTCCAAACTTAAAGTCAATCGTGCTCTACTTCGGGGGGTTTTTCTTCAAAAACATTTTCTATTTTATTTGCAAATTCAATATTTTTATGATTGGCTACATGAAATTGAATTCTTTTATGAATATCAAAAGCTGATTTAATAGCATCTTCAGGACTAATCATTAATTTTGAATTAGATAAAAGTCCAGCTGTCAGCATTGTTATTGCTAATTCTTGAGGATCTATGGTGAAGCCTCTTAATGATTTACCATTATCAGTAAAAGATGAAAGTAAGAAATCAAGATGCTCTATATAAGGATCCTGTCTTGGATTTCCGTTAGTAGTCATTATTCCTCCGTATTAAAAATTTGATAAAGAGTAATTGTATTTCTCTTTATTATCGGTACAAGTAATCCTTCATCTTTCAAAGCATTAATTCTCCTTTGAATTGTTCTGTGATTTCTATCAAATTTTTTAACAACATCTGTGATGGGAGTTAAAACAAAATGATTACCTTCGAACTCAGTAGAAACTTCATAAAGATGCTTATGAATATTTTTTGCTAGTTCATCCATAAGTTTAGTCATACTGGGAGCTGTTGTCACTAACATAATTTTTTTTACAGATTGATTCTAATTAATTTTTACTTTTTATTCTTTAAATGTTGTTGGTATTTTAATATTCCATTTTTAGCATCTTCAAGGCTTTGAGTCCAACAATTTTCCCAATTATGGTTTTTACTAGGATATCTGAAAAGTATGTGTCCAGTATTTCCATGCTTCAAACTTTTTATTTCGTAGTCTGAAAAAATGATAGGATCAAGTATCTCACTAGCATGACCCTTGTACTTAAAGTTCTTTGAACCTGACATTGAATATTTGCGAGTAACTTAAGAATATCCGCACTATATCCAAGAAATATTAATTATCTATCGTAAAGTCTGTAACCTTCTAAAGTTCCAATTTTTGTTAAATTTTTCTGTTTTTTGACCATATCTATAAAATTTATTTCCTGAGCTGACTTAGCTGCATTTTCAATAAATTTATTAAATTTTTCGTTTGTTGTCATTGGTTTTAAAGTTTTTATTATTTTAGTAAGGGTATATTTAAAATCAACTTTTAAATTCCAATTCTTAATCTTTTTCTGAGATTGTATGTTAAAGAAAATTTTCTCTGCAAATGTGCCTTCTTAGGGGCTTTACCATCATTATTTTGCAATGACTCTCTTACTAAATCCTTATCTGGTAAAGTTTCTTCATTCCACTTTACTGTTGAATTATCAGCAATTCTCTTAATCATTGTGGTTTTAAATAAACCAAATTTTTCTCTTTCTTCAGTAGTCCAAAATTTATAATTATCAATTAATTTTGATTTAACACGTCTAATTGTTGCTTCATACTTATTACCAGTAGGCATTGCATCTATTAATTGATGTTCATAAGCAGTCTTAATAATGTTAATAATGTTCTTTCGTTTATTTTTCCAAAAATTCTGATTTCTTTTTAGTTCTACAATTTCTTTTTCTCTCATAGATATTTGTTTATCACAATCTTTTATAACACTAATTATTGCATCAAATTTAGATTCTTCACGAGAAACTAAAGATTGCCAAACATATTCCAACTCTTCTTTATCATCTATATTTAATTCTTCATTATTTAATAAATCATCAATAAATTTTTTATTTTCTAATATTTGATTATATGTTAATTTGTCAGCCATAATAAAAAAGATTTCGTTTAAATTGTACGTGCTGTACGGTTGCTGTCAATAATTGGAGTAGAATAAAGAAAAAGGAGTTAACTTTATGTCATCTTTTGAATTAATCGAGTTAGCATTTGATCCCGAAGATGCAAAGCCAACACTAGAAGATGATTTAACACTTACTGTAGTTGGAAGAGATATTGATAAATTAGATGATATAGATCATTTAAAAACAGTATCCAAACAATTATTAAAAATTATTGTACATAAACAAGCAATGATGCGAGGATTGTGCAAAAGATTAGTAGAGGCAGAAACTGGTGGTAAAGTTAAAAGAATTTCATTCAAAGGCTAAAAAAAACTATAAGTTAGTTAAATTAGCAACTAAAGCGGAGCTTTGTCTTTCAAGAGATAATGCAAAAAAAATAATAAAAAAAGCAGAGAAGTTAAATAAAACCTCTCTACCTAAAAATTAATTTTCAGTTTCTGCAATTTCACCTGCAATTGCTGCATAACCACAAGCATCGATATAGTCATCTATATTATGATTACCAGCCTGTGTTCTAGCAATTTTAAGTAGAACCATCATGGCTGCTACATCTTTTGCGTTCACTGAGTATGAGACACCTTGGAATTTGTTTTGAAGATAACCAGACCATAATCTTGCGATATTGTCATGATTAAATTTTTTATTTCCGTGTGTTTTCTCTCTATCACCACCTACATAGTCTAGGGATTTATAGAGAATCTCTGGAGTAATCAGCTTAGTCCACCTACAAGAGCACCTGTTTCATCTCTATCCCCTAAGTTATCTGCAGCAGGAAGAACAGGATTTGTAATATCTACGCCAGGTTTTAGGGCGTTAATACCAATTTCACGTTCACACTGTTTAAAAAACTTCTGTGCGTAAACTTCGGGTGGGCAAGTGTCATAGACATCTTCATAATCATCTATGAGAGATTCTTTAACAGGCCAAAAATTTAGAATAGTATCTTCATCAGGGATAACCCATGACTTTGGTACAGCGATGTCAGATTTTCTAGTCTCTCCATATTTTTCACTACCAAATGTTGGAGTCCAAATAACAGAGGCACACATCTTACCACCAAATCCTTGAGCAGCTTTGTCTCCAGTTGCATTTGAATAAGCAACTTCTAACTGTTCTAAGAATTGAGCATAGCGTTGACATAAAATTTTAGCTGCTCCTCCATGTAATGAAAGAATTAGTGGTTTCTTATGGAGAGGTGCTCCTTTTGCATCCACTAAATAACAAAGAACTAAACGTCTTCTTCTATATGGTGATGCTTTGTCTGGGTTATTTTGTGCCCAAACATCCCACAGATGACTCATATCAGAGTAAAGTCCTTCAATAGCACCTTTCTCTGCAGCATTTTCTACAAAAGTAGGATCATCTTTGTAGCCACCACGAAGAATAACTAAACGTGGAGTTCTAAATAAAATTCCATCTTCTAGTTTTCCACTGTCACCAAATTCTTCTTGTGTGTGTTCAGCATCAGGTAGTTGGGAGGGTTTACCGAACCATCCACATCTATCAGCATGAATGTCTTTTAAGAAGATTCCTGGATTTTGTCTTCTGTTAAGAATGATAAGCATTCCTAGTTCACGCATTTGACGTGGATACTTTTCAGTATCTTTAAAACGGTCTAATACAGACATAATTGGTTAATTAATTTCAATGTTTTTAGATTGTCAGACAGGCTGACTTATCTAGCCTATCAAAAGGGAACATCATCGGGTAGTGCTTCCTTAACATAAGTTTTCTTTTTTTCTATTTTCTTTTTACCTACTATCTCTTTTATTTCTTTATCAATTTTTTCTTCTATTTCTGCATTTTCTTCTTTTTTACCGTGGAATTGGTACTGCATTGACCTTACTCTTACTTTGTATTGATTTCTTCTATTACCATCTTTATCAATCCAAGTTTCAAATTTTAGAGTTCCACCAAGAGAAATAGCTCTACCTTCATAAATAAATCTCATTAATCTCTTAGCGTCATCTCCCCAACTTTCACATTTAAAACCAAGGCTATCTTGCCAAGTATGACCTAAAGCTTTTTGTGGAGGTGCTTTTAGCATCATTCCAAAATTAAAAGCATCATCACGAACTTGTTTAAAGATGTAACCTACGTTACCAGCTAAAACAATTTGATTAAGATTTATAGGCATTTTTAAACTTTCTAGGGGCTGTGTGGGGACAACATACATTTTTCCATCTTCATGTGGATAAAGTCTTCCATTAATTATTATGTGAGTACCCTCTGCATATCTACCAGCTGCACAAGTATCTTGAGCTGCAAAGCTAGGTACAAGATATATAGGAACTGGTACAGGTCTTTTACCACCAGTAGGAGGTATTTCAAAAAGCATGGTTCTAAAACCACGTTCAGTTGTAGAGTCGCCTTTGTATTTGGCACAAATAGTGATGTTGTTCATAATGTTTTTTGTTTTTCGAATCGGTCATACATGATTCTTGCAATGTTTTCAAGACCTTTAGTGGCATGACATCGCAGTGCTATGAAGCCATCTTGAAGTTTATAGAGTTCTTCGTTAGACATGTCTTCTAACTTCTCTTTTTGCTTTAATTTTTGGTTCATAAGCTTCATACTGGCGAGTTTATAATACTTGTATATCTTAATATGACAATAGAGTGTTTTGTACTGTTACTGATTATGATGAATTCACAACAAGGATTAACTGGAAGAGATAGAGATATAGACGAATTTATTAAACAGGAAAAGGATAATCCTAATTTTAAAGAAATGTTTAAAAAAATTATGGAAGGAGGAACAAGTACAAAAAAAGTAGAGAATTTTCTAGGAGGAGGTGAAATGGTTGCACAACATGATTATCAAAAAGATCCTCAATATATGAAAAATGTTATGGAAATAATTAATACTCCAGGATATGACCCTGAATCAGTCAAAGAGGCACAAAGACAATTACGACAAATGCAGCTTGGCTTACCACGATTTCCAAAGGCATAATGAAAAATGTTTTCCAAAAAATACAGAGAAAGATATAAACATTCACTAAAACTACAACGATGGCCGTTAGTAGATACTGCCAAGATGGAGAAAGAAAAGAAAGAGAAAGCTAGGCAAGCTAGACTTAGAAGACTTTATGGTTTAAAAGATGATGAACAATTAAAGACTTAATTTTTTCATAATTTCATCAATAATACTTATATTTATATCCATAAAAGGAGGAATTATACCTAATAATCTAAGAAGTCCATCAACAAATAGAGCTAATGTAGTAAATCCAAGAGCCATACTTATCATGGTTGCTTCTCTGTTATGCTTACGCATTGACTCATCATCAATACGTTTAGCTTCATTGACTGCATATTTAATTAATTGATCAACCTCCGATTTGGTATAAAATTGACCAATAGGAGTAAATTTTATATCAGATAAAGGTAATTGAAGATCTTTTATGGTCATAAAATTCCTTTTTAAAAAATTGTATCCTTTATATTTTTTATATCAATGGGTTTCTTTCCAATTTTTTCCTTCCCTAACTTCCCCTGTTAAGGGACACTTGAGGTTAAAATACTCTCCAGATTTTCTAAAGCAATCGACTGCAAGTTTCCTATATAGACTGACATGTTGTGGTTTAACCAATGCCTGAATCTCATCATGTATATGAGCAACAAATGCATAGTGAATACCCCAACGTAATTTGTTTTCTTTTAAATCCTCATAAAGAATGCATGTTGCCTTTTTCACACAAAGACTACCTGTAGATTGTAGCAATTGATTCAAAGCTGAATGTCTGGATCTTATTTGTAAATGTCTACCATCAATACCTATTAAGTATCCTCTATCTATAACTCTTTCATCTACTTTATCTTTTAATTTTTTTATAGCTGGTAAGTTTTTATAAAAGGTTTCAATTGTGTTTCTTCCTAAATCTTGTTGATCATATTGTCCTAAACTTGGATCAAGTATTGTACCTAATTTTTGTGCACCAGCCCCATAAAGAACTGCGTAAATTAGTGTTTTTGCTTGTTCTCTTATCCGTTTTTCTATTGTTCCTTGACCATCATATATTCCAAACAATTTTGCGTTATGAGTATGGATATCAAAACCCTCCGTACTAACTAATTTTGCATATTCTCCAGCATCAAAATAGGCAAGTTGAGCCCCAAGAGCCCTGAGTTCGAGCCCCGAAGCATCGGTTCCACATTGTCTCCAACCGTGTGGAGCATGAAACAAGGCTCTACATTCTGCACCATAAGGTTGACCAACTCTAGGTATTTGAGCCATATTTGGATTTCTATGAGAACATCTACCGCTAACGCAGGCATTTGTTATTACTGATCCATGTATTCTCCCATCGTGATATCTTTGACTATGTTTTAACCAAGCTTCTTTACCTTCAGATATTTGACCTAATCTTTTATTTAACATCTGATATTCAGATAATAATTTAGCTTCAGGATATTTTTTACCTAATTTATCTAATATGTCATCATCTAATTTGACATTACCTTTTTGAGTGTGAGCAAATCTTATCTCAGGATATTTAGCTTTTAATCTTTCATAAGTTTGTTTTCTTGAAGCTGGATTAAAAATAATTACTTTAGTTTTTAATTGTCTTCCTGTTTTTTCTGAAAATCTTTCTTCTGATATTGGAGGGAATACTTCTTGTAATTCATCATCTATTTCTCCTCTTCTAGATTTTAAATTATTAACTAAAGCAAAAGCTTTCTTTTCATCAAATGGAAAACCAAAAGACTCCTGTTTAGCCATTATCCTTGCAAAGTCATGTTCTAAATTAAAACATCTTGAATCAAGGCTTTGTGTCTCAAAATATTTGAATAATTCTAAAGAAACTAAAGTATCTCCTTCACAATACTTTTGCATTTCTTCTGACCATATATCCCATCTTTCTTCATATTTATCTGCACCTTCGAAATTTATTTTCTTTACATTTAATCTTTCTCCCCATGCTCCAAGAGAATGTTTTCCTTTATATTTAGAGGGAATATGAGAAAACTTAGCTTCATCAACAGGCTCCAGCTCAGGCCAAAGAACTCTACTTACAACTAATGTGTCATTTATTTGGCAATTTTTCTTTAATTTAAAACTTTTATAGATTTTTTTTAACGCACGAAAGTCGAATGAAATAATATTATGGCCGACTAATAGATCAGCTTGAGACATCATATATAAACCACTAGCTATTGATTCGTATCCATCATGATCTGAACAACTAGTTACATCTCCAGAATCTATGTCCCTTAACACTAAGGAATGCACAGTATCTAGTTCATGGAGAAGACCATTTGTCTCAATATCAAATACAAACCTTAACATTTTTTCTCACTTAAATCTTTAATACGTTGTAAAGGGACAGCTGCACAATTTGGAACAATACTATTTCCCAAGGCTTTTATACGAGCCACCCGATTGGATAACCCATCATCTCCTCTACGAAGTGTGGGTTTAGATAGATATCGTTCCCAGTTTGGGTTGAGGCAATCTCCTCTATATGTCCATTTGCATTTTGTAGTTTGTTGAATAGTTCTACTGCTTCTGGATTCACTGCTTCCCTTAGATTTGCTAATTTTGTCCTTCCTTTCCTGTGAATTTGAGTTTGTTTCACCATCGAGTCGAAACCCCTCTGTGGAAGGTGATCCATTGCTGTCGGAGTGGGTAAAATTTTTACTGCATCTGCCAATCTTACTCCCCACTTCACCCCTTTCGAGTTGATTCGGAAAAAACTCCCGTTCTCGTAGAACACTTCCTTGTAACCTGCTTTGTACTCCGTTGCTGAAGGGGTAGGCAATGATCCAAATTCTTTCTCTTTTGTGACAGGCTCCCAAATCTTTTGCTGAAATAATTGACCATTCAGCATCATACCCTGCTTTGGCAATTTGAAAGAGGATTTCTTGGAAGGTAGCCCCTTTTTCGTGAGAGAGTAAATTTCTAACATTTTCAAAGAGGATAAATTTAGGTTGAATTTCCCCAAGTAACCTGATAATTTCGTAGAACAATCCTGATCTTGTTCCTTCTCCAATACCTTTTTGTCTTCCTGCGACGGATAAATCTTGGCACGGAAATCCAGCTGTGAGTACATCGAATTGTCCTTTTTTTGCTGTGAATGTTTTGATGTCATCGTGAATAGGAATGTTTGAAAAATTTTTACGGAGTACAGATTGACAGTAAGGATCTATCTCTACAAATTGAGTTGTTTTATATCCACCTACTATTTTCTCAGCAGCATATGAAAAACCACCAATACCTGAAAATAAATCTAGGACTTTGAGATCCATTAACCTTTTCCATAAAGTTCTTGTATATCCACTATATCCATTTCATCAATTAATTTTTTTTCTCTTAATGAAGTGTATAAAACTTTCATGGTAGATATGTCACGTAAACAAAAAATTTTATTTATGTTTTCTGTTTTATCAGGAGTAATGTATTCAACATCTCCAGATTTTGTGAGGACAAGAGCCTTTGACCTTTTAGAGTCGCATAGAACATATCCGTATTGCATGATTAATCTCTTATTGACTCTGCATCAGGTATAGCTTTTAATAAAAACATATCAAGTGCAATATGAAGGATGTAAGGAACCATGATATATGACTTCTTTGGTAAGCCTCCAAATAATGCAGAGAGTTTATCTCTTAAATCTGTTCTATGTAATTCTTCAAATTCCACAGCAAACATATTTGCTACGTTTTCAAAGAACTCCATAGGTTCTTGGTCTTGATGTTTTAGTTGTTCAACTAGTTCCCATAATTCAGGATCCTGTTGAATAATCTTTAATAATTCTTCCATTATGAAAAAGTCCAATCGCAGACAGTTTACTACCTCTACGTTTTTTGTCGAGGGGCAAAGATGTAAAATATTTTTTCAACCTCTATCAGAATTTAAAAAAGGATTTTGGATTTGGAATGTTGGATTTGCTATTGGTAAGTCTAATAGACAGCTAAATGACTGGTATTGGAAAAGAAAAAATAAAAGATCTAGATCAATTAGAAACAAAATGGTAGGTAAATCAGGATTAAAAACTATTAAGAAAGGTTTCGAAGAAGTGTTGAAACTCAGATGGATTGTTCAACCTGGTGATGTAATATTTTTAGATTGCACTTCGGGTGATCCTGAAAAACAATTTAAGGCTTGGAGTCGTTGGCATAGATATCATCCTGAATGGACTATTGACTATGAAAAAAAGATATTTTTTTGGCATAGACCACCAAATGCTAATGATCCTGTATGGAATAACTATAAAGTTATAGGTAAAATTCCTGCTAATCCTCTATTGAACACGGAGCCGTGTCGACACTCTGATTGTTTTTCGCTTCTTCCACTAGATCAATATAAGGCCAAATCCAAGTATCAAAATTAATTTTTATTCTCTCTTCATCTGACCATAAAATAATAGTACTTATTGCAGTTTTTATAAAATTTTTAGCTCCTTCATCTCCATCTATTGCATCTTCTAAAAGAGCATGTAAGGTATTTCGTAACCACTGACGATAATCAACTCTTGGATCCATGTAAGCAGTTTTATTGGATATCAATAATGATTTTTCGAAGTCCTCCTTTGTCATCTCTGCATTCGTAGATTTTGTATTCTCCGTCGCCAATTTCCGTATTTATAGCTGTATACAAATTATAACTTGGAAGATCTATTGAGCCAGTATCATTTACTTTTATGTGAGTATGATCAATAACTGAAATAACACCAGAGTCCACTGCAACACTTCCTATAAATTTTGGTTTAAATACAGTTGTCACTGGAGTAGAAATTACCATTATAAACACTATTATAAAGGAAGGGGCGAAGAAGAACAGTAGCAGCCCCAGAGGAGGGTGTAATTTTTACTGTTTCTTACACCTAGTGAATGATCGCATTGCCTTGAGAAACAGGGGGTGATGCGACTCCTCTTTGTTAAACAATGTTAAGACTGTCCACTACATTCATAATTTTTATAAATCATTTGACATTATATATTCATTGGTCTGACGAGATTGATCGGAGTGACTGAATAAACTTACTGGCATATAGCTGGTTAAGGTACTAGGACACAGGTGGTGCTGCTGGCAGTCATGTCAGAATCGACTAACCAGTCGGGTCTTAGGTAGAGAAGTCTTCTTTCTGTAGAAATGCCCTTCTCTTGTTGGTATACAGTATTCCAACCTCCACCCTATTAAGTTTCCCCTCTTTGTTTGAACAGCAGAGAGGGGATTCTTTTTGTCTATCCTCTAGGATTTTGATCTTGTTCACGTTTAGCTAGATACTGCATCTTTCGATCTACCAGTAGCTTGTGTCTCCTTTTGATCTCAGGCCAATCTAAGCGAAGATCGTCTAAGGCTTCTTTTAATGTGGAGCCATACCATCTACCACCCATATCAAATTCATCGCAGTTGCCAAATAGATCCCAGTTTGCATCTTTTGGTTCTTGTGGGAAGTAATATACGTTGAAGGGAAGTTGAACTCCTTCACCCCATTTCCATTTAGATAACCTCCATACTGCATGAATGTATGGAGCATTTTCGAAATCATTACGTTCAAGGTCTGCGTAAGTTCTTGGAAACTTTAATTTTTTAGTTTTCATGGTGCGTTTTAAGTGGTTTTGTTTATATAAATCGAAAAAGTTACCTCTTTCGATATAATTAATATAGCTGAAAACCCTTGATATGACAAGGATTTGTAACATTTTGATGTAATCTAACCTAAATACTACATAAATCTTAATAATTTCTTAACATTTAATGTTTAATATTAAACGGTAGTAATCGCTACAAAATGTGTATAATAGTTACGTAGTTTCAGCTACTAACCGTTCATCCTATTTAAGGACGCAGTTCGAGCTATTCCAGGGAACGGGGGTATAGCCGTGTTGTTAGGTGTAATTATGAAACAACTTACTTACAGAGGAATCGCTTACAAGAAGAATGACAACAAAAATTCTTCAGTAAAGCTCGTTTCAGGTAGAGTGAACCATGTTTATCGTGGAACTGTTTATCATTATGAGAACAGTACAAATAACGAAAAAACATCCGTTTAATTTCTGTAATCACTAAAATATTGAGGGGGTTCTCCCCTCTTTTTTTTTATATTAAACTTGTCAACGATTCATGACATATCTATTGTATACTTATGTTAAGTCATCGATTCGGATGACTTTTTTTATATAAATTACAACGGACTCTTATGGCAACATCAGTTCTACAGCGTCAGAAAAAATCTGA
>CETB01170650.1_pt1 | contig 14803 bp, 9 predicted proteins | sample 356381 | NCBI WGS metagenome assembly CETB01 (sample SAMEA2622545, study PRJEB7988) | marine metagenome | biome: marine biome (ENVO:00000447); feature: deep chlorophyll maximum layer (ENVO:xxxxxxxx); material: "saline water (ENVO:00002010), including plankton (ENVO:xxxxxxxx)" | depth 155 m | reverse complement strand
GAATCAAATAAAATTGAATCTCTAGACCCCATAATGATGTTTCTAAATAAAAGAACATTTCATGTGCTTGAAAAAATGAGTTATTTATCTCCAATTTCAGCTCTTCCTATTGTTCATTATTTAGCACTTATGAGGCAAGAAGTTAGAGATATTAGAATGATAGTTAGAGGGCTTTCAGTTGGATTAGATAAAAATTTAATTGATGCCCACATAGGTGCTTGAGGTGAAAAAATGGAAATTGCTGTTGTAGGAAGTTCTGACTTTACACTAGGATTTCAGCTCGCTGGAATTAATCGCCTATACAATTCAGAATCTGTAGATGAAAGTGCAGAACATTTGAAAGAATTACTAAATGATAAAAGTGTTGGTATTGTTGTAGTAAATTCTGAATTATTAACCCTATTACCAGAGCGTCTTCGTGTACGCCTGAGTAATAGTATTACTCCCACCGTATTAGGTATTGGTACGGAGGAAGACAACACATTAAGAGAATCAATACGAAAAGCAATCGGAGTCGATTTGTGGAAATAATAAAAAAAAAGGAAGTGGAAAAAATGAGTAAGAAAGGACAAATTTACCGTATATCGGGACCTGTAGTGACTGCAATAGGAATAAAAGCAGCAATGTTTGATGTTGTTAGAGTAGGTGATGAGGGGTTAATGGGAGAAGTAATCGAATTACATGGTGACAAATGTGTTATCCAAGTATATGAAGAAACTAGTGGAATAAGGCCAGGTGAGCCTGTAATTAACACAGGTGAAACATTATCTGTTGCACTTGGGCCAGGTTTGCTTACCCAAATTTATGATGGAATACAAAGGCCTCTAGAAGACCTAGAAGAAAAAATGGGTGTTTTCATTACAAGAGGTGTTGATGCTGATGGAATTGTAATGGATAAAAAATGGACATTTAACCCAACTGTAAAAGTTGGCGATGTAGTCAAACCAGGATCTGTCATTGGAACAGTTCAAGAAACTGAAACAATAGAACACAGAATTATGGTTCCACCTAATAAAGAAGGAACTGTTAAAGACATTAAACAAGGAGATTTTAATGTTACAGAAACAGTTTGTACATTAGACGATGGTACAGAACTACAAATGATGCAAAAATGGCCTGTAAGAACTCCAAGACCATTTTTACAAAAATATGCACCTGACACTCCATTAGTTACGGGTCAAAGAATCCTTGATTTCTTATTCCCTCTTGCTAAAGGTGGAACTTCTGGAATTCCTGGACCATTTGGTTCTGGAAAAACAGTTACACAGCAACAATTGGCAAAATGGTCTGATGCACAAATCGTAGTATATATTGGATGTGGTGAAAGAGGAAATGAAATGACTGAAGTTCTTTCAGAATTCCCTCATTTGATTGATCCAAATACTGAAAAGCCATTGATGAATCGTACAGTTATGATTGCAAATACATCAAACATGCCAGTAGCTGCACGGGAAGCTTCTGTATATACTGGAATTACTATTGCTGAATATTTCAGAGATATGGGTTATGATGTTGCTTTAATGGCTGACTCTACAAGTAGATGGGCAGAAGCAATGCGTGAAATTTCATCAAGACTAGAAGAAATGCCTGGAGAAGAAGGTTATCCTGCGTACCTATCTAGCAGACTTGCTGAATTCTATGAACGAGCCGGCCGTGTTGAAACAATGTCTGGTGATGATGGTTCAGTTACTGTTATTGGAGCTGTGTCCCCTCCTGGAGGAGACATTTCTGAACCTGTGTCTCAAGGTACTTTAAGAATAGTAAAAGTGTTTTGGGGGTTAGATGCTGGTCTAGCAAGACAAAGGCATTTCCCATCAATTAATTGGTTAAATTCATACAGTTTATACCCCGCATCATTAGATCAATGGTATAGAGATAACATTGCACCAGATTTCCCTGAAAAGAGAACTGAGATTTCAAGCCTGCTACAAGTTGAATCAGAATTACAAGAAATCGTTCAACTTGTGGGTTCTGATGCTCTTCCAGTTGATCAACAATTAACTCTTGAAGTGGCTAGAATGATCAGGGAATATTTCTTACAACAAAATGCATTCCACGATGTAGATACATTCTCATCTCTAGAACAACAATATAAAATGACTTTAGCGATTTTAAGTTTCCAAGATGAAGCAAAGAAAGCTATTGCAGCAGGTGCAGCACTTGAAGACGTAGTTAATGTTGAAAGTCGAACAAATTTAATGCGTGCTAGATTTGAAACCGGTTACTTAGAAAAAATAGATAAATTAGTAGACGAAATGAAAAAAGAAATAAATTCTGCTGTGGAGGCTGAAAACTAAAGAGGTGTTTAAAATGACAGAAAAAGAATATCGTACAATTACAGACGTTAAAGGACCACTTGTGTTCTTAAATAAGACTGAACCAGTATCATTTGGTGAAATTGTTTCACTAAGGCTATCAGATGGAAGTACAAAGAATGGACAAGTTCTAGATACTAGTGATGAAATGGTGGTAGTTCAGGTTTTCGAAGGTACTGCTGGAGTAGACCTAGATACGGGAATTAGATTTATGGGAGATGTTTTCAAATTACCAGTAAGTAAAGACTTAGTTGGAAGAATTCTAACAGGTGCTGGAAAACCAAGAGACGGAGGTCCAGATATTGTTGCTGAACATAATGCTGATATTATTGGTGCTGCAATTAACCCATACAGTAGAAGAAGTCCTGAAGAATTTATTCAAACAGGAGTTAGTGCAATTGATTCTTGTACATCATTAGTAAGAGGTCAAAAATTACCAATTTTTAGTGCATCTGGTTTACCACACAATGACATTGCTCTACAAATTGCTAGACAAGCAAAATTAAAGGATAGTGATGAAGATTTCGTTGTAGTATTCTGTGCAATGGGAATTACTGCTGAAGAATATAATTTCTTTAGATATGATTTAGAAAGAACTGGAGCATTAGAAAATGCTGTATTATTTGTCAATCTTGCTGATGATCCAGCTGTTGAAAGATTAATTACTCCAAGATTAGCACTTACTGCAGCTGAATATCTTGCATTTGAGCACGATTACCATGTACTGGTAATTTATACAGATATGACAAATTATTGTGAATCTCTTAGACAAATTGGTGCAGCTAGAGAAGAAGTGCCAGGTAGACGTGGATATCCAGGATATATGTATACAGATTTAGCAATGCTTTACGAGCGTGCTGGGATTGTTAAAGGAAAAGAAGGTAGTATTACTCAATTCCCAATCTTAACCATGCCAGGTGATGATATTACACATCCAATTCCTGACCTTTCAGGATATATTACCGAAGGTCAAATTGTTATATCTAGAGAATTACATCAAAAGGGTATTTATCCACCAATTAATGTACTTCCTTCGTTATCAAGATTGATGAATGCAGGTATTGGACCAAATAAAACTAGAGAAGATCATAAATCTGTTTCTGATCAACTTTATGCTGCTTATGCCCAAGGAAGAGAATTAAGAGGATTAGTAGCAATTGTTGGAGAAGATGCACTAAATGAACGTGATTTACAAATGCTAAAATTTGCAGATTTATTTGAAAATAAGTTCCTAAGGCAAAGTAGGGATGAAGACCGTTCAATTGAAGATACATTAGATTTAGCTTGGGAATTATTATCTTCCATTAACACAAAATATTTGGTCAGATTAGATCAAAAATGGATTGATAAATATCATCCTACAGAAAAAAAATAATCAAGAAAAGGTGATTTTGTGGCTTTAGATATTAAACCAACTCGTTCAGAACTAATAAATCTGAAAAGAAGAATTAAACAGACACAAAATGGATATAAATTACTAAAAATGAAAAGAGATGGTCTTTTCCATGAATTTAGAACTCTTCTTTCAGAAATGATTGAAGCAAAGCAAGAACTTTCTGGAACTTATCAACTTGCTCTACAAAGAATAAATCTTGCTAGTGCTGTCGAGGGTGGTTTAGCTGTAAAAAGTGCCGCTTTAGCAAGTTCGACTCATCCAGAAGTTACTGTTCAAAGACGTAACATTATGGGAGTTGTAGTTCCCTCTGTAGAAGGAATAAATCTTAGAGTTGATATGGAAAAAAGAGGCATAGGACTCATAGGATCAAGCCCCTATATCGATGAAGCGGCTGATTCATATGGAAAATTAATTGAAAAAATTGTTAAAGCAGCAGAGATGGAAGCTACATTGAAAAGGTTACTGGCTGAAATCGAATCTACAAAACGTAGGGTTAATGCTTTAGAATTCAAAGTAATTCCTGAAATGGAAGAAGCGAGAGATTTTATTCAATTACGTCTTGAAGAAATGGAACGTGAAGAAACTTTTAGATTGAAGCGTTTCAAAAATAAATAATACGCATAAATGAACCTTATACCATCCAAACATTTCGGGTGATTGGGTGAGACAATGGACAACGAAGAAAATAGTGATGTTTTGCCCTTAAAAGCACATAAAGTTAGATGGAATCAAAAAGAATTACTTGGGAGAATAGTTTCAAGATATTTCAATTTGTATGAATCTTTAGGAGGTATTTGGCCATCATGGGTAGTCGATCCTATTGACGATAAAGATGTTTCAAATACTTTAGAAGAGCTGAATTTACATCTTAAAAAATTAGATTGGATGGCAAAGTTATACCCCGAAAAACCGTATGTAATTAAAATTTTACCAATACCAAGAGGTATGTTCATTCTTGGTAAAAAACAATTATTTATTTTTTGGGCACTAGGGTTTTTATCAGTTTTAGGAATGGGAGTGCAATGGATTGCTGGATATCAAAAAGACTCTTCTATTTTTGATTTAAACATCATTTTAGATGCTCTATTATTTTATGCAATTCCACTAATAGGAATCTTATTTGTTGCAAATTTAGTTCAGATATACCTAGCTAAACGTAATAATATAAGAATTGGAAATATGATTCCAATATTATTTCCAATACCCTTACCAATATGGCCATTTGGTTTGATTGCAATCCCTAATCATCCTAGAATGGATTCTATTTGTTGGCCAAACACAAAGAAAATGATTGCGGTTTGTATTAGCGGCCCGGCTATAATGATTATTTCTGGAGCTTTATTACTATCACTGGGTATTATTTTATCACCAGATTCAATTACAGGGCTGAATTCATTACCACTTAAAGCAAACCCACCCCTACTAATTGAACTTATATTTTCATTAACTTCTAGTCAATTTTCAGAGAGTTTAGGGTTGTATTGGCTTCACCCTATAGGACTTGCGGGAATGGCATTAACATTAATTGGATGGATTAATTTATTACCATTACCAACACTAGCAGGAGGACGGATACTTGCTGGTTTAATCGGTTTAGAAGAAATGGCTAAAGCAAGTACACAAATTGCATTAATGGCATTAATTGTTGTTTTTGGTGTATCATATGGGTTCCTTGATGGAAATTCACTTTGGACATTCATAGTAATTGGTGGTTTTATGACATTATTTTTACATGGTACTGATCAAAGACTTCCAATAATTCTTGATGAAACTAAAAAAGTAGATGATGGAGCAATGAAAAATTTTGCATCATTTTTTGTGATTCTACTTTTATTATTATTGCCCGCGAAAATGCCATTAGAACCAATAGAAGATTGGGATTCAGACATTGAAATTCAATTAAACTCACAATATTTTTTTGATGAAAATAATGAAATCATATTTACGATTACAAACCCTTCTTTAATAAATAAAGAAATTATGCTAAATTTTTGGTTAGAAACAACACAAGACATTACATTTGAAATTTCATGCGTTCAAAAAAATATTATTGAGGAGTGCGGAAAAATTACAATTAACCCTCTTAACTCTATAGAAATAAAAATTACTTCAAACGAGGGTATTAAGCCAAATCAAAGTATAGATGCAATATTTTTAATTGAGAATCTTGGTTTAAAGGAATATCACCACATGACATTTATTCCTAACGAACAAATTTTCGCGACATCTGCAAGATGGGAATCGAATAATAATATTATTTCTCCAGAACTTTGCACTACAGTAAATAATACACTTGATCAATTGGAAATACACTTATCTCCTTTTTGGGAACTCAGTATAATTGAAGAAAATTTAAATCATGGAGACAATAGAGTTTGTGTTTTAGGAAACGCAGGTTTTCTTTTATCAAATAATGATAAAATAAATACTCCCTCCATATATTATAATATTAACAATACTACGCACTCAATTAACTTACTTCCGCCAATAAATTCTAAATTACTACTCTCTCCTTCTAATGGTATAAATTTTACAAATAATTTTTCAAATTTTAGTCCCTTTGAACCCGGTAAAGAATTAGAAATTTCAAATGAAAAAGAATTACTCTGTTCAAATAACACTGCTCATCCACTAATGAGCAGTTCTGAACAAATTTTTTGGAATGCAACTTCTTCAACTTCAAGAAAAATTTTGCCAACTGAAATCAACAAAACATTATTCATTGAACTCCCAAAAAAGGGGTATTTAATCGAATGCAATCGAAATAATCCATTTGAATCGGGATTTTATTCCATTAAAGAGGGTGCCCTAATTTTAGTTAATGGAACTGACTCAAAAATTGCATGGGGAAATATACCCTTATGGGAATTAAGTGAATGTAATAATTGCTCATTTAATGACTTAAATGGATTTATTAATTTTTCAATGTTTAGTCCAAATGATAATTTTTCAGTTTCTACTAGATTTCATGGAGATGTAGTTCCATGGAAAATAACTCTTGATGATGAAAATTTGACATCAACTTCTTCAATCACTTCAAATAATGAAATTAGTGTTTCAATCTCATGGGAAATGGTAGGTAAAGATGTTTTTCTAATGGCTTGGTTAGATTATAGTTCAGATTCTCTTGAAATTCATTTAGCTGCTTGGTCTGGTGTAATACAATGAAAATAGGCATTATTGGAATTGGATCTATTGGAGGTTTAATTGCTGGTTCAATAGCAAATAATGAAGAACACCAACTAATTCTATTTACTAATTCTGAGATTCAAAAATTTGAGTTAGTCACAAATGGTTTGACTTTAAATATTTTAGAAAAGAATCAAAAAATAAATATTGATCCCGAACAATTTAGAATTTATTCAAAAAATGAAAAAATAGATTCAGAATGGGAAAACTCATGTGATTTGATCTTAATTTGTACAAAGTCGTTTTCTACATTAGAAGCAGCAAATATTTCAAAAAAGTTAATTTCGAATAACGGCTTTTGTATTAGTATTCAAAATGGCATTGGAAATGAAAACATCATTTCATCAGTTTTGGGTTTTGAATCTGTATTAGGAGGAATCATCACACATGGTGCAAATAAAGAAAATTCTACTACAATTAATTGGGCAGGACAGGGCGAAATTATCATTGGAAAAATGCCATTAACAAAAATAAACAATAAGACATTAGATGAATTTACAAAATTATTAGACGATGCTGGATTAAATGCTTCTAATGTTCAAGACATTCGATCAAAGCTTTGGACTAAATTATCTATAAATGCTGCAGTAAATCCACTAGCGGCAATTTGTGGAGTGAAAAATGGAGAATTACTTACTCCCCAATTATTCAATTGTGCATCTTCAGTAATGTTTGAAGTATTAAACGTTGCAAGAGAGAGTGGGATTGATGTTCCTGATAATTTTGAAATGGTAGATTTATTAACACAGATTTTAACATCAACTAAAGAAAATAAATGTAGCATGTTACAAGATGTAATGAAAGGTAAAAGAACTGAAATAAATTCTATTTGTGGTGAAGTTATTAAAAAAGCAGAACAATTAGGAATCCCGACACCAATCAATTCTACATTAATGGCAATTATTTCAGAAATTTCAATTTCACATATTAATGATTGAAATTATCTTCATTATAGTGTAAACCAATATTCTTGCTTCTATTTAATGCGGAATTAATAATTATGAAAGAAATTTGAACCATGTTTCTTAACTCTATTAAAGATCTTGTTGGAACACTAGATTCCCAAACCATTTTTACTTCTTTTTCAAGTAAATTTATTCTTCTTAAAGCCCGATTTAAACGTTTATTTGAACGGACAACTCCTACATCTCTTGACATTGTCATTTTCAGAGTTTTTAAATCATCAATTAATGAATAGTGCTCTACCAAATTTTCTAAACCTTCTGCCCGCCAATCTGGGAGTTCATTTTTATCTTCAACATTAAATTTTGAAAGATTTTCATTTAAACTCAAAGATGCTCTAGATGAATAAACTACTGCTTCTAGAAGGCTATTCGATGCTAAACGGTTTGCACCATGCATTCCAGTACAAGCTACTTCACCAATTGCATACAAATTTTCAATCACGCTTCCATTTAAATTGTTAATTACCTGGCCTAATCTATTAACTGAAATCCCTCCCACAAAGTAATGCGCTGCAGGAACAACGGGAATAGGGTCTACCCCCAAAGTAATACCAAACTTTAACAAAAAATCATTAATTGTAGGAAATCTTTTTTGCAATTCTATTTTATCTAGATGTTCAGTAATTAACAAAACATAATCTTCACCTGAAAGATTTAATTCCTGATCAATTGCCCTTGCCAAAATATCCCGAGTGGCTAATGAACCTAAATCAGAATATTTTTTTGTGAATGAAAGCTCTTCAGGGTTCTTAATTCTATCTTGACTTTTCCAAGTATTAAACTCCATAGAAGTCATTAAAACGCCCCCATAACCTCTTACTGCTTCACTAATTAAAAACGGCCTACTACTATTTACAGCCGCAGATGTAGGATGAAATTGTACAAATTCCATATCTCTCAATTTGGCACCAGCTCTATTTGCCATTGCCATTCCGTCGGCAGTAGAAACACTAGGATTTGTTGTTCTAGAAAATAATTGACCCCCTCCACCTGTTGCTAAAATAATTGCATCGGCAGAAAATGTTTCTACTATCTCTTTTTCTATGTCATAAACCCATAATCCAATAATTTTTTTATCTACTGAATTTCTATCTTCAAGAATTAAATCTAAAGCCAAATGATTTGATAGAAGTTCGACTCTTGGATGATTAATAGCCTTAGATAATAATGCTGTTTCAATTTCTTTACCTGTTGAATCTTTAGAATGCAGTATAATCTTTTGAGAATGGCCTCCTTCCTTTATTAAATCATAATTTCCTTCCTTATCTGTTTGAAAATTTACACCCATATTAATTAAATCTCTAATTCTATCTCCTGCTTCATCAACAACCTCTCGAACTACTTTTTCATCACAATAACCATCACCTGCATCAAGTGTATCTTTGATATGTATCTCTTTACCTTCGGAATTAGTTTTATCCAAAATTCCAGCAATACCGCCTTGAGCATAATTAGTACTAGATTCCTCTAGGCTTTGTTTGGTAATTACACATACATCCCAACCTGCATCAGCACAATTTAAAGCGGCAAATAATCCTGCAATTCCGCTACCAGCCAGTACAACTTTGGGCATGTTTTCGGTTAGGGGACTGAGTTCTATAATTGAACGTTTTCTTAATATCAAAATTAAAAATCTTCCGATATTGCTATTTGGGTACAGTCATCTCTCGGTACATGCGCAGGGGTCTTTCACTGCTACTTGCCTTGCTTGGGGCGAGTATACTTGTAATTACTATTTATAATGTAGAAGTTGGAATAGTGAAAGATATTCACACTGAAAATACTCCAAGATATAAATTAGATATTCCTGCTTTTATTACTTCAGATGAATGTTCAGATAGCACTGTTTCCGCTGGATTTGCCAAAGGAAACCCTGCTGATTGTGCCAGATCTGTTAGCGTTTGGGAAACTCCTGACTTCTTAGGAATTGGAGTGGGCATTGGATTAATTTTACTTTCTCGCAAATTCAAAAGCAATGTTAGAAGTAGGGCCTCAAGAGGTTCAACAGAAAGAAAATTAAAAAGAAAAAGAAGAAATGCAAAAATAAGGTTTGGATTTGGTTTAGGTCTACTTTCTTTTGGTTTCGCTGATTTGAATGGATTAACAGGCCCAAATGGATCATTAGATTGGTCAGCCATAATCGGTTTCCCAGTTCCAGCAATTTCGATTGATTTAAGCCTCATTATGTATGGTTCATTTTTTATGTATAGATCGATGAGATTCTTATCTAGAACAAGTGGTGCTGCTCAGATGTTTTCTGAAGCAAGAAGAAAAAATATTGGTCAAGATGATTCATTTTTCGAAGGTGGCAAAAGGAGTAGAAGGAAATTCAAGGGTGGATTAGAATCTCTTGGAAAGGCAAACGCTACCGTTTCAGATTTATACAGCCAATTAGGATTAAGTGATTATGAAGATGACTTTGAAAGAAATTTGTATGATGACTACAGTTCTGGAGATATGAAAGTAGGTAGAACTTGTCATCTATGTAATGGTCAAGGATGTGCAAGATGTAATCAAACAGGAATGTTGGATTAGTTGGCAACTGAAATATACCCTAAAATAAGCAACATAGAAGCCTAAATAAGGGCATTGTTTATAGTCAGCAAATTACCCTCAACGGCTTAATGTGTTTGTTCGTATAATACTTTCAACACATTAGGATGGGAAAAGATGTATCTAAAACGCCTCGAAATGGAAAACTTCAAATCATTCAAAGGCGAAGTTGTAGTACCTTATGAAAGAGGATTTACTGCAATTACAGGACCTAATGGTTCTGGAAAAAGTAATTGTGGTGATGCTATACAATTCGTCCTTGGATATAAATCAGCAAAAGATGTTCGTGCAAGTAATGTACTAGACCTTTTATTTAATGGTGGGAAAAATAACAAACCTGCAAAATTTTGCAAGGTTTCACTAATTTTCGACAATCCTGAAGATTCAGACGGTAGCAGAAGATTAAAAATTGATGCTGATGAAGTTCATTTTACTAGAACTGTAAAGAAAACTCGATCTGGTGCAGCTTCATCAAATTATTACTTAAATGGAGAACCAAGCAGTCAAAGACAATTTAAATTATTACTCTCAAGCGCTAATGCAAGAGCCGATGGTTACAATATTGTGCTTCAGGGAATGGTTACTGAATTAGCAACAATGACTGCAATAAATCGTAGAAAAGTGCTTGAAGAAGTGGCGGGAGTGACTTCTTATGATGATGAAATTCGTAAGGCTGACCGACAAAGAAAGAGAGTTGAAGAATACTTAGAGAGAATTGAACTCCTAGAAGAAGAATTAAAAATAAGACTTAAAGATTTGAAAGCGGAAAGAACTCAGGCCCTAAAATACAAAGAGTTAAAAAATGAATTAGATAATGCTAGAGTTTTATTACACCAATCTAAGTATTGCAGTGCTCAAGCAGAAATCAAATATGTTGCTCAGGAGCAAAGCAATTGTGTTAAAGAATCAAAAGATGCCGCACAAAAAGCACAAGATGGTGAAAAACAATTAATGAACATTGAAGAAAAGGTAATCGCAATCGAAAAACAAATGAGAGAATTATTAGGCGATGAAAGTAGTTCACTAATGGATAAATTAAACCAATTAAGATTGGAAATTGATAGAAGATCTGATAAAATTTTAGAAGCTGAACAAGCAATAGAAGAGAATTTAGACAATATTGGATACTATGGCGAAGATGCCGAAGAAGCAGCAAAAAACCTTAATGAACATATATCTAAACAAGAAAATGCAAAGAAATCACTTCAAGAAGCAAAAGATGCATTCAAAAAAGCAGAAAAAGATGAAAATGATGCTAAAAAAGCACTCATGGCTGGAGACAAAGAAACAAACTCACTTACAAGAGAATTGAGTAAGGCAAATCAAAAAGTAAGCGACTCCGCTGCAGAATTAACAAAAATCCAACTAGAATTTGATAGAACCGAACAAGCATATGATTTGTCATTAAAACACTTGGCAGCCCTACAAGAAGGTGAAGAAGAGGCCAGGTTATCAAGAGACGATTTATTGATGCAGGGTGAAGAACTGAAAACAGAAGATTCGGGCGAAGACAGAGAAAGTTTAGCAAATCAATTAACCCAAAGACAAAGAGAAGAGCAAAAACTCAAAGAAGAACACGACACAATAAATAACAAATTAATTTCTTCTGAAAGGGATTTGGTAAAAGCAAGGGCTGAAATGGAACATAAAAGTGGAATCAGAGGAGGAATGGCAATGGCTGTTTCATCCCTCCTAACTCAAAGAGATGAAGGAAAAATCAAAGGAATATTGGGTACTTTAAGTCAATTAGCAAAACCAAAAGATCAAACTCATGAAAATGCTTTGGCGACTGCAATAGGAGCAGGGATGCAAAGCATTATTGTCGAAACCGATGAAGTAGCTGCAAGATGCATTGGTTGGCTTAGAGAAAATAAAGCAGGTAGAGCAACATTTTTGCCACTAAACAAATTACAAGTCAGAAGACCAAGTGGAAAGGCATTAATGCTAACTAAAGAAGAAAATGTAGAAGGTTTTGCTTGGGAATTATTAGATTATGACCCAAGAATTGAATTGGCAATCAAATATGCTCTAAAAGATACATTACTAGTTGCAAACCTTTCAACCGCTAGAAAACATATGGGCGGAGTTAGAATGGTTACGTTAAAAGGTGACTTGACTGAAGCCGGTGGTGCAATGGTTGGAGGAAATCAAAGCAGAAATCGTGTGCTTTTTGGAGGACAAATCGCAGGAAGTGGAGAAGTAGACAGACTAGAAGCAGAAATAAAAAGATTACAATTACTCAGTGATACTGTTCAATCTGCATTAATTGAATCAAGAAAACAACAACAATCAGTGCATCAAAAAATTAACAATCTAACTACAAATGATAGTATTGCTAAAGTTAAACAATGGAAAATAGAGATTAACGCTGCTGAAGAAAAATTACAAAAAATTACAAAAGAAATATCAAACGCTCAAAAATCGGTAGATGAATCTAAGAGAGCAACAGATAATAGCGAGCAGAAATTAATTTCAGCAAATAAAGCATGCCAAGATGCTGAACAAGAGAGACAAAACGCAAATTTAGAATTACAAAAAGCAAGCCCAGAACACCTACAAAAAACTTTGAGAGATGTACAAGAACTTAGAGTAAATGCACAAGGGATTCAAGCTAAAGCAGAAGCACAATTAGCTGGTGGGGAAGAACATACAAAGATTCTAAATGATAGGTTAAATGAATTAAATTCGAAAATTAAATCATTTAAACAAGATTCGGAAACTAAGAAAATATCGATTGGTGAATGGAATGATCAACAAAAATCACTAAAAAGAGAACTGAAGGAACTTGAAGACAAATATTCTACTATTTCAGAAGAAAATAAAGAACTTGAAAATTCAAGAGTTAAATTAGTAGAAGAAAGAGGAAGTTTGAGAACTACAGTAAATCAACTAATTCAACAATCAGAATCCGCTAGAAGAAGGGCTTCCGAACATACAATTACACTAGAAAGTAAAAGAGAATTATTAAGTTCGTTAATTGAAGAAATGGAAATAGCTGGAGTTAATCCACCAGAAGCAGGTGCATCAATACCCACAGTCGCACAAGCAGAAAATAAAATCAGAGGAATTGAAAAGAGATTAGAGTTCATTGGAAATGTAAACATGCTTTCTATAGAACAATACGATAAAACAGAAAATAGGTTAGATGAATTGAAAACAGATAATAAATTATGCCAAGCAAGAAGGAAATCACTAATCGATATTTCTGAAAAGCTCGAAAAGCAACGTAAAAAACGTTTAATTACAATATTTAAAGAAGTCAATAAGAATTTCAAAGAAGTATATAGATTACTTTCAGATGGAGGAAGGGGTGAGTTGAAACTAGAAAACCCAGAAAATCCATTCAAAGGTGGTTTAGAAATGTGGTGTCAACCAAAAGGTAAAAGTTCCAGAGCAAAATTAAATGGTCTTTCTGGTGGAGAAAAATCAATGGCTGCATTATCACTTATTTTTGCCATTCAAGATCATGACCCATCCCCATTCTACTATTTTGATGAAGTTGATCAAAACCTGGATGCATTCAATGCAGAGAGAATCGCAAGACTATGTAGAGCAAGAGCAAAGAGTGCTCAATTCCTAATGGTTACCTTAAGAAAAGTAAGTCTACAGTTGGCTGACCACCACATAGGAATTACACACGCAGGAGATGGTTGTAGTAGAAGAATTGCTGATTTCAATAGAGAAAGAGCAATTGAGCTAGGTGAAAAGGCAGAAAAGATTAGAGAAAAAGCAGATAAAGAGATGAATGAAAAGAGAGAAAAATTATCCCACCTTCCAACTGAAAAAGACATGCCAGAAGTTCCTGAACCTCTATCAGCACCATCAAGTCTAGGGGGCCTAGATATTGAAATTAAAGGTGAAGTGCCATTAAAGAAAGACTCTTCAATTGCAGCACTTTCTGAAAGAGCTGAAGAATTAAAAGAAGATATTGAAGAATTACAAGAATTAAAAGAAGCAATAAGAGAAGTTGAATCAATAGAAAATGAAGAAATTCAAATTGATCAGTTAGAGCAAACTGAGGAGCCCTGAGAGGTGGTTGATAAATGCAATCAAAACTTGATTCATACTTCATTAGAGAAGATATAATTAACAACTTATTGGAAAATAGAGAAGAGACTAGAGAAGAAGCAATAGATTATGCTGATAGATTATTAACTATTGCAGAAATGGAAAATGCCGAATACTCTTCATTAGTTGATCCTTTTGACCGTTCTGTAGCTTTAGTTTTTGAATTAGTTAAAGATGCTGATTTAGACCCTTGGAATATAGACTTAACATCTTTTGTTAATTTATTCAGTGAAAGAATAAAAAAGAATTCAGACAACATTGATTTACCTTCATGTGGAAGATTATTACGGCTAGCATGGGCTGTCTTAAGAGGGCAA
>CETB01050931.1_pt1 | contig 14828 bp, 14 predicted proteins | sample 356381 | NCBI WGS metagenome assembly CETB01 (sample SAMEA2622545, study PRJEB7988) | marine metagenome | biome: marine biome (ENVO:00000447); feature: deep chlorophyll maximum layer (ENVO:xxxxxxxx); material: "saline water (ENVO:00002010), including plankton (ENVO:xxxxxxxx)" | depth 155 m | reverse complement strand
GAAAAGTTAGATTTATTTCAAGTTCAAGATGAACTTTCTGCTAATCTGTCTTTTGGTCAGCAAAAAAAATTAGCATTAATTAGAGTTTTAGCTCAATCCTCAGAATTAATAGTTCTTGATGAACCTTTTGTTGGCTTAGACAAGGCTGCGAGTGATTTATTGAACAGTTTTCTTCTTCAAAAATTATCAGAGGGAACTGGACTTATTCTCACCTCACACATACAACCAAGCGTTGAATGCCAAGTTATAGAATTGGACAAAACAAATGTTTAGATTAATTAAAATAGAATCTTCAAAATTATTATACAAACTAAAGTCATGGTTAGGACCTATGTTAATAATGATTCTTGTTTTGACGGCATTTCCATTGAGTATAGATATTTCTCAATTTGATCTAGAAAAGTTTTATTTTTCAATTATTGTTGTCTCCTTATTAATGACATCATTTTTAGCAACTGAGGGCATGTTTGAAGAAGATTTTGAGGATGGATCACTTGAGCAAGAATATCTTATAGAACATGATTTTTATAAAGTTGTGTTGTCAAAAATATTTGTATATGTGTGTTTTATTGGTCTTCCAATTGCTTTTATTGGCGCAATATTTTCCTTTGCGAATGGAGTTGCAATTGGAAGTTTTATGAATGTATTTTTATCCCTAAGCCTTTCGAATCTTTTATTATTTAATTTGTTTGCATTTGGTAATGCATTGTCAATTAACAAAGGAGCTATGTTGGGAGTTCTAACTACCTTGCCACTTGCCTTACCAGTGATTATTTTATTGGGTACGGCGATAAGAAGTATTCAATACGGAAATGGTTTTTTAGAAATAATTTCTATGATGATAGGAGCGGGTTTTTTGATTTCAGCTATAATGCCATTAATTATTTCAACAACACTAAAAACACATATAGATTAAGTAACTTGGGTTTATAATACTTTTGTGATTTCAGCATTTATTCATAAATTTTCTTCTCCAAAAAGTTTTGTTCAAATAACTAAAACATTTTATCCTCTATTTATTTTTACTGGTTTGTCCATGTTGATAATTGGATGGACATGGGGTTTATTATTTGCTCCTCCGGATGCAGTTCAAGGGAATTCATACAGAATTATTTTTCTTCATGTGCCTGCGGTCATTTTTGCCGAGCTTATTTATTTCTTTATGGCGGTATGTGCATTGATGCATATTGTTTGGAGGGTGAAGCTTGCTGCATATTTAATTAAATCAGCAGCTCCAATAGGGGCAATAATTACATTTATAGGTTTATTCTCAGGATCAATTTGGGGTATTCCTACATGGGGAACATGGTGGCAGTGGGATGCAAGAATTACATCAACTTTAATATTATTTATTATGTATCTTGGTATTTTAACTTTGCATGGATCTTTCTCTAACTTGGAAAAGTCAGATCGTTTAATGTCGATACTTGTAGTTATCGGTGTAGTAAATATTCCAATTATAAAAAAATCTGTTGATTGGTGGTCAACACTCCATCAACCTGCCTCAATTTCAGTATCAGGAGGAAGCTCAATTGACCCGTCAATGTTATATCCACTAATAATTTCAATAATTGGTCTAGGTTTTACGTTAATTTCCCTTGGTATTTTGATCAGCCGTTCATATATATTGGGAAGAGAAAAAAATAAAAAATGGGTTTTAGAACATGTTTGATATAGCTTTTAAAGATGTTAACGAAATAATGGGCATGAACGGCCATGGCATTTATGTGTGGTCGGCCTATTTAATTGCTATTTCAATTCTTGTTGTGAGTTTTCTAGTTGCTAAAAATAGAATTAAAGGGGTAAAAAGAAAAATTAAGATTAAAAATGCTCCAAGCTAGAAAAAATCGTCTTTGGAAATTTTTTATTATTCTTATTTTATCTTCAGGAGGAATTTCATTAATTCTTTTTTCTTTAAATTCGAAATTAGATCTATTCTATACTCCATCTGAAATGTTGGAGGCAGACATCAAACCAGGCTATCGAATAAAATTAGGTGGAATGGTTAAGACAGGTTCTATAATTAGAAATGGAACAAAAATCGAATTTATTGCTACAGATTTTGTTAAAGAAGTACCAGTCATTTTTGACGGCGTTCCTCCAGATTTATTTAAAGAAGATAGTGGAGTAGTAGTTTTAGGATATTTTCTTGATGGAATGTTTGAAGCAGAAGAAATTTTTGCTAAGCATGATGAAAATTATATGCCCCCAGCACTATCAATTGAGGGTGCAAAAACATGATAGGTGAGATATCACATTTTTTGTCTCTATCAGCAGTTGTTATATTTTGTTTAATCTTAATTTTCAATTCCTTTTTCTTTTTTGGCAAGATTAATCCTAATCAACTGAGCCTTTCATTGAGGATGTTCAATCAAGCTTGCTGGTTGGTTTTTATTTCCTTTGGAATTTATGTATATCTTTCAATAAATGATGATTTTTCTATTGCATATATAGCCAGTCACTCTAACTCACAATTACCAATTTTTTATAAAATTAGCTCAATTTGGAGTGCCCATGAGGGCTCAATGTTTCTGTGGATAGTATTTTTAACAGCTTGGAGCATACTCTTTATCAATTCTCTCAATCATGATCACCCCTTAAAAAGAACAACTTTACTGATGTTAAGTTTAATAATTTTGGGCTTTTTATTATTTTTACTATTAACATCCAATCCATTTGAGAGAATATTACCTTTTGGTGCGATTGAGGGCGCAGATATAAATCCAGTTTTGCAAGATCCAGCCTTAGCAATACATCCGCCAATGTTATATTTGGGATATGTAGGATTTGTAATTTCCTTTAGTTTCATTAGCGCATATCTTTTTCATGGAAATTTTGAATTAGAATGGGAGAAAGATATTAAGAACTGGTCTTTAGTTGCATGGATTTTCTTAACCATTGGTATAACTTTAGGAAGTTGGTGGGCATACTATGAGCTTGGATGGGGAGGGTATTGGTTTTGGGATCCTGTTGAGAATGTTGCATTGATGCCTTGGCTTGCTGCAACAGCCTTTATGCACTCATTGTATGCTTCTTCAAAATCAAGCGTTCTAAAAACTTGGACTATGTTTTTAGGAATCTTAATTTTTGCTTTAAGCCTTTTCGGAGCCTTTATTGTTAGATCAGGAATAATTGATAGCGTCCATTCATTTGCAAATGATCCTCAAAGAGGCTTATACCTTTTAATTTTCTCTGGCTTGATTACATTATTAGCATTAGGGATTTTTGCATACAGACTTCCTTACTTGAATGTTTCAAGATTTGTAGTATCGGGCTCGAAAGAATCATATCTTTCTATGAACAACATTCTCATGATTACGAGCATTTTTTCTATTTTTCTTGGGGTAACATACCCGCTGATTATTGAAGCAGTTAATGGAGAAAAAGTAAGTATTGGACCTCCTTATTACAATACAATTTTTGCTCCATTAATTCTTATTGCCTCCATATTTATTATGGCTTCTGTAGATTCTTTATGGCAACGCTCTAAGCCAATAAAAAGTATTGCTCTCACAATATTTATTCCACTAATACTATCAATTATATTTATTTATATTGTTTGGCATGTAACAGCAATTTTTTCAATTCTCCCATACATAGGAATTTTTTCCGGGTCACTTATTCTTTTCAGTTATTTATTTAGAATATTAAGCAATTTCTTCTCTAAAAAGTTTATTAATAAGGGAAGCGCTATTGCACATATAGGTTTGGGGCTATTATTTTTAGCGGTCTCTTTGAATAGTATCTTAAGTTATGAAAAAAACTTAAATTTAGCACCTGGCGATTCTATCCTGATTAACCAATCTATTAAAGAATTTTCATTTAATGATATAAAAGTCTTGAAAGCTTCAAATCACGATGTCATTTCTGTTGAAGTATCTCTAATACAAGATGGAAAAAATATTTCCCTAAATCCTCAAAAAAGAAAATATACTACAAGAGGTCAAATCACTACTGAATCATCTATCCATACTTCTATTCTAAAAGATACATACTTAACAATTGGTGATCAACTTGAAAATGGAAGCTGGACTTTCGCCTTAAAAATTAATTATTTTATAAAATGGATTTGGTTTTCTGCTTCTTTAATGGTTTTGGGCATGCTTATTACAATTTTTAAAAAGAAAGCAATATGAATAAGTCTCCAAGGTTTTTAATAGTTCTAGTGCCTGTGATGATTTTCGCTTTTTTTGCTAAAGTGCTTTTAGAAGAAGATGAAAAATTTTTAAGATTTAATACTAAAAATTTCCCCTCATTTGAATTGAATGATCTTGATGGAAATCCAGTCAAGTATGAATCTTTAAATGGAATCAAGTTAGTAAATGTTTGGGCAAGTTGGTGCATAACATGCCTTGTTGAGCACCCCTTTTTAACTAAGTTATCGGATGAAAATGTTCAAATAGTTGGTTTGAATTATAAAGACTCAGATAACAAAGCAAGTGAATGGCTTCAAAAGCACGGAAATCCATATGTTTTTTCGATATATGATCCAAGAGGTGATTTAGCCTTTGATCTCGGGGTCACTGGAGCTCCTGAGTCTTATTTATTAATTGATAATCAGGTGGTAGCGAACATTCAAGGTGAAATGACCCCAAAAAAATGGGAAACAATTTTTTATCCACTAATTAATAAAGCGCATAATAACAAATGACAAATATAAATTTTTTTTTATTAGCTTCGTTTTTTATTTTATCTTCATCCAGTTTTGCAGAAATAGTTTATCAATTTGATGATCCTGCTAAGGAAAAAAGATTTTATTCATTAATCTCAGAAATTAGATGTCCAAAATGTACTAGTGGGAGCATCGCTAGCTCTGATGCTCCTGTATCAAGAGATTTAAAAAACAAGGTATATGAGCTAATGATTGAAGGCTCATCAGATGATGAAATAAAAAAATATGTATCAGATAGGTTTGGTAATTTTTCAGATTATAGGCCTCCGTTAAAAGGTGCAAATTATATCCTTTGGCTATCACCCTTTATTTTTTTCTTTTTAATTGCAGCAACCTTTTTTTTCAAGCGAAGAGTTTAATGCTATTTATTATTGCTTTTACAATAATTATGTTATTGCCTGTAATTGTCTATTTGCTTAACCCTTTATCCAATCAAAAATCACTTATTTTTTTAGTTACTATTCTAGTATTTGGAGGATTTGTTTTAAATTTTTTTTCTAAAAAACCATTCATAGGTTCTTGGGTTCAAGCTACTCAATCTGAATCAATTCTGAGGGCTATTTTTCGTGATGAAGAGGTTGATAAGATTTTTTTAAATCAATATATTTTTAGTAAACCGTCTCAAGAGCAATCTTTTTTAATTGTTACCCAAGTTTTTTATAAAGCCTTAGAAGAACAATCATTTATTTCAGCACAAAGCATTCTGAAATATTTAAATACAGAGTTTGTATCCGAAAATTTTCAAGTTCCTATTTTTAATCTTTTGGCAGATTTCAGAGATGAGAAATATCCTGAAATTGCAAATTCAAATCTTCTTATCAACATTGAAAATCCTGCTAATTGCACTTTGCAGTTATTAAATTTGGGCGTGTCAATTCCAAATGGGCCAGGAGTAAAAATTGCCTCAAAAGAGCTTCTTTCTCCAAATATTGATATGCCTATAAAGCTGGATAAATCTAATTCGATGGTAAGAGGCTTTGATATTGCTTCTGCTTTTATGCAACAAGAAGTCATCAAGGTTAAGGCTTTAGCTGAATGTGATAATTTTACTTTTGAAGCATTTAAGTCGATAGATTTAAAGTATTCAAAAGATAACCAAGAGGAGCTATTTTTTTATAGTAACGAATGGTTAAAAAAGTAACAATAGTTTAAAATAGATCAAGGAATTATTTAATGCAGCTTAAAAATATCAAACTGGCTGGATTCAAAAGTTTCGTGGATCCCACGAGGATATCATTCCCAACAAATATGGTAGCAGTTGTAGGACCAAATGGTTGCGGTAAATCTAATGTCATTGATGCTGTAAGATGGGTTTTAGGAGAGTTGTCTGCAAAGAATTTGCGGGGTGACTCGATGTCCGATGTAATTTTTAATGGCTCTGATTTGAGGAAACCTTCTGGTCAATGCAGTATAGAACTTCTTTTTGATAACACTGAGGGTAAATTGGGAGGCGAGTATTCAAAGTATAACGAAATCTCTATAAAAAGAATCATGACTCGAGATGGTCAGTCCAAATATTCAATCAATAATACATCATGTAGACGAAAAGATGTTCAAGATATCTTTTTAGGTACTGGTCTTGGTCCTCGGAGTTATGCGATTATTGAGCAAGGCATGGTCTCTAAGATTGTAACTGCAAAGCCAGAAGAGATGAGAGTTTTTATAGAAGAAGCAGCTGGAATATCAAAGTACAAAGAAAGAAGAAAAGAAACTGAGCAAAGAATTAAAAAAACTAAGGAAAATTTATCAAGAGTCAAAGATATAAGAGATGAAATACAAAGACTAATCAATCGATTGCAAAGTCAAGCTAAAGCAGCAGATAAATATAAAAAATTACAGAGTGAAGAAAAAGAACTAAAACTAAATATTTCAATATTAAATACTTTAAGTGCTAAAGCTAAAAAGGATTTACTTACTAAAAAAATATCACAACTTAATAATCAAATCTCTGTAAAATCGGCAGAAGTAAACACTCATCAATCTTCGATTGATAAAATTAAAACAGAACATGCCTCTGTTTTATCTGCTTTTGAAGATGCTCAAAAAAACTTTTATACAATTGGATCTGAGATAGCTCGGTACGAGGCAAATCTTCAAAACATCAATAAAGCAATTATTAAATATCAAGAGGACCTGTCCCAAGCAAAGGGCAGATACTCTAGAGCCTTAGATAACGAATCAAGCATCCAAAAAATAAGTCCAAAAGAAAAAGCAATAAATTTGTTAGATGTTATTTCCAATTCTTTGAGAGAATTTGGACCTAAAGCTGATTTTTTGATTTCCAAAGCTTCTGAGCTTAAAGCATTACTAACTGATATATTAAAAATAACCTCAGCTCAGTCTAAAAATATAACCAAGGAATATTTGAATAGGCAAAACGAAATCTCTGAGAGCTTAGATCAAGCTAATCAAAATAGAACTAAAGCTGAAGTAGATCTTACTGGTCTAGTTGAAAAAAGCTCTAAGGCTGAAAATTATTTAAATTCTATTAGACAAAAACAATCTATTGTTGATGCATCCATTCAGGAATTTGAGAATAAAAAATCTGTTGCAGCATTAGATCTTCGTTCTCTAGAGGAAAAATTAAATAATCTAAAACTAGATTTAAGAACATTTGAGGTAAATTTGGATAATGCCTCTATTACATTGCAAAATGCTGGAATTTCTATTTCAGATATTATTCTTGAGGATTTTGAAGGTATGAATTTATCTAATTTAGAAGATTCATTAGCAAAAATCCAATCTTCTATAATTGAGTTAGGCGCAATAAATTTAGCAGCTCCAGATGAAATTGCTGAAGAGTCAAAACGCATTGAAGAGCTTGATGAACAATTAAAGGACTTAAATGAGGCATTAGATAAACTTCAAAATGCAATCAAGAAAATAGATGGTGAGTCGAGAATGAAATTTGATCAGAGTTTTAATGCTGTAAATTCAAAAATTCAAGAAATCTTTCCACAACTATTTGGTGGAGGACAAGCTTCTTTGCAGCTAATTGATGGAGACTCTCTCACATCTGGAATTACTCTTATTGCTCGTCCACCAGGCAAAAAAAATGCGACCATATCTCAACTATCTGGTGGGGAAAAAGCAATGACTGCCTTGTCACTTGTTTTTGCCTTGTTTGAATTAAATCCAGCACCTTTCTGTATGCTCGATGAAGTAGATGCACCTTTGGATGACTTAAATGCTTCAAGATTTGTCAAGATGGTTGAGGCAATGTCAAATAGGGTTCAATTTATCTTTATCACGCATAACAAAATTTCTATGGAGAAAAGTGACCATTTAATGGGCGTCACTATGCAAGAGGCAGGAGTTTCAAGGGTTGTATCAGTTGATGTAAAAGAAGCGCTTGAACTAGCAGCTTCGTAAAATGCTTAATAATTTTCAGATAATCTTAATAGTGGGAGCAGCATTATTTTTTTTGATTATTTTATATCTTTTTTTTAAACCATTATTCACTAGAAAACTTATTCAAAATTCTCTTGATTCAGATACTAAATTTTTTATTGAAGAAGCAAAACAAAGGACATTTGATTTAGAGTACAAACCTCATAATGAATTCCCTGATGAGCAGGAACTAATAATTTTAAATTTAATATCACTTGATAATTCTAACTTTGATATGAATCAAGTTATTACATTATTAAAAAATCTTGATGCAAAGTATGTGAATGGTTTTTTTAGCTTTATTGAGGATGGCAATGAAGAAATTTTTCGTATAGCAAGTGGCATCAATCCAGGTTTAATAGAAACAGATACAAATACTCATGTTTTATTCCTTGCAATGGATTTAAATACTACCAAAGATCCAGTATTGGCTTTTGAGAAAATGCTTGATTGTGCATCAAATATTTCTGATAAACTTCATGCAAGCATTTGTAATTCTGATAGAGCTCCATTAAGCAAACAAATGATCGAACATCTTAGGTCGAGAGCTCAACAAATAAATCACCTTAAAATAATGAAAAATTTTTAAATATCATGAATACTCCCAATAAGAGATATTTGTCTCTTCAGCATATTATTAGAACTTATGATTATGAATATTATATTCTTGATGATCCTTCAATATCAGATTCTGAATATGATCAACTCTTCAAAGAGCTCGTAGATTTAGAATCTAAAAATCCCAGCTGGATATCGTCAGAATCTCCGTCTCAAAGAGTTGGAATTAAGCCAGAAAGTGATTTTGCAACTTTCAAACATCATAAACAAATGCTTTCTTTAGCAAATGCTTTCAATGAGGCAGATGTTAAAAATTTTTATGATCGAATTGTAAAAAATCTAGATGGAAAAAATAGTATAGATTTTTACTGCGAGCCTAAAATGGACGGAACAGCGATTTCATTAATTTATAAACAAGGAGTTTTAATAAAAGGAATAACAAGAGGCGATGGAATAATTGGTGAGGATATTACCTCTAATATAAGAACTATTAGATCTATTCCACTTAAACTCATTCAATCTAAAAATATTTTTCCAGAGTTGATTGAGGTTAGAGGTGAGGTTTTTATTAAAAAAAGTGATTTTGAAAATTTAAATAATGATGCACAAAAAAAAGGAGGAAAAGTTTTTGCCAACCCCAGAAATGCTGCAGCAGGCAGTTTGAGGCAATTAGATCCGTTAATTACAAATTCAAGACCCTTGGAATTTTTTGCCCATGGTGTTGGTATTTGTAAAGGGAATGAATTTAAAGATCTTCAAGAAATGTTTGAGGTATTTTCTTCATGGGGGTTACCAATTAATAATCTTAATCAATTATCAGGATCTATAAATGAATGTTTAAATTACTTTAAAAAAATTGATGCTCTTAGAGAAAAAATTCCATTTGAAATTGATGGTGTCGTTTTTAAGGTAAACGACATATTTTTGCAAAATGAACTAGGTGAGATTTCCCGTTCTCCGCGTTGGGCAATCGCGCATAAATTTCCAGCACTTGAGGTGAAAACAAAGATTGAGAATATAGAGTTTCAGGTTGGTAGAACAGGGATTTTAACTCCAGTAGCAAAGTTAAAAACTGTAAAAATTGGCGGAGTAAATGTAAGCAATTGCACCCTACATAATCTTGATGAATTAGATAGATTAGATCCTAGAGTTGGAGATGATGCTTTGATAAAAAGAGCAGGAGACGTTATTCCAAAAATGGTTAAGGTTATTCCAAAAAAAAATAACCGCGCAAAAGCAATTGAATCTCCGAAAAAATGTCCAATTTGTAATTCAGATGTTGCTTTTAATTTTCAATCAGAATGGCTAATTATTGATGAAAAAAAATCTAAGCCAATTAAGAAGTTCTCTAGTAGTTATGAAGCTCAAAAATTTCTTGAAAATAATGAATCTTTAAAATTAAGTATAAGAGAAAAATATCTTGAAACCCCATTTATTAAATGTTTAGGAGGAAATAGTTGTCCTGAGATTGTTCGTGGTAAATTTACCCATTTTGTTTCTCGAAAGGCAATGGATATTGACGGACTTGGAAATGAAATTCTAAATACATTAATAGATAAAAATTTTATAAATGATTATTCTGATATTTATCAACTGAAAGAATGTCGCTCTGATTTAGAGCAATTAGAAAGGTTTGGAAAAAAATCAGTTGATAATCTTATAAACTCAATAGAAGCATCTTCTAGCGTTGAACTTTACAAAGTAATCTTCTCTCTAGGCATTGAGGAAGTTGGAGAAACAACAGCCAGGAGTTTAGCAAAAATTTTTGGCAGCTTTAATGCTCTTAAAAAATCATCATTTGAAGATCTAATTGCGGTTCAAGATATTGGTCCAAGAGTAGCAACAAAAATAATAAATTACTTTAGTAACTCAGATAATCTTATTTCTTTGGAAAAACTCTTACCTCATCTGAATATTATTGATGCAAACGAGGAGGACTCAAATCAAAATACAAAATTTTCTGGTTTGCAAATTGCAATTACAGGAAAGATATCTCAATTTTCAAGAGACGAAATCAAAAATGCATTAATAGAAGGCGGAGCCAGAGTAACTAGTTCAATATCAAAAAAAACCGATTATTTAATTGTCGGTGAAAATGCAGGTTCAAAACTTGAAAAAGCAAACAATCTTGATGTTAAAATCATAAATGCAGAAGATATAAATATTTTTTTAAATGATCCTAAAAAAATTTCATAGCGGATTAATCTTATTAATTTTCATACTTACCTCCTGCGTAAATTCTCCACCTGAAAAACCAGATAATATTTGCAATATCTTTAAAGAAAAGAGGGGCTGGTACAAAGCTGCAATAAAATCTGAAAAAAGATGGAAATTGCCACCCTATGTTTTGATGGCTTTTATATATCAGGAATCAAGTTTTCAAGCTAATGCTAGACCTGATAGGACTAAACTAATGGGTGTGATCCCATGGTTTCGACTATCATCATCTGTTGGTTATTCCCAAGCATTAAAAGATACCTGGAAAGATTATAAGAACGAGACTGGTAATTCGTGGGCTAGCAGAACAAATTTTTCTGATTCTGCTGATTTTGTTGGCTGGTATGCAAATAAGGGATTTTATCAAGGCTTTTCAGCCGATGATTCCAGGTCTTTATATCTGGCTTATCATGAGGGATATTCAGGATTTAAAAAGAAAACTTATTTAAAAAAGCAATGGTTAATTAGAGTTGCCGATAACGTTCAAGCTCGATCAGATATGTATCAAAAACAATACTGGGGTTGCGCAGAAGATTTGAAGAAAAAAAGATTTTTCTTTTTCTAAGGTTAAATTTCCTTAGACACTAAACCTATAAGAGACGATTCTTCTCTATAAGTATCTCCAGCAAGAATTGATTTTTTAGAGCTTTTTGTGAGATATTTTTCGCTGACATTAATTAAGTCATTAATGGAGCAATTAATAATTTTTTGCCTCATTTCAAGTCGATCTTCAATTGAGATTCCATCAATATTAAGATTAAAATCATTTTTTGCTTCTCCAACTGGAGAAAGCGGTTTATCTATTGATGAAACCACTCCAAGAATTGCTTCTTCTAGATGTTGATCAGAAATGGAGTGTTTTGACCATTCAATTGCTTTTTTAAATGCATCAAATGTTTCTTTACACTTAGGATCTCTATATGAAAAGAATTTAAAAGTATTATTAGTAGTGTCATTAGTGGCACCAGCACCATACGCACCTCCTTTTTCGCGAATAGCAGTATGCAGATAACCATTTCTTAAGACAGTTGCTAGAACAGAAAGTGCAGGAGCATCAGGATGATCTCTTGATACTCCTTGGAATGCTTCAGCACAATAACAAACTTGGGATCCAGTAATCCAAGCAATTTGATCATCGCTTGGCTCAATTAAGGATTGTTCATCATTAAGTTGAATTTTTTCAAACTCCTTTGACTTATTTTTTAGCGCTTTTGGAGAACATGCAGTAAATACTTTGTATGGAGAGGGCAGTACTTTGGAATGGATGCTTATTAAAATTTCAATCAACTTTTTTGCATCACTAACTTCATTTATTTGTGAAATCATGGCTTTTGATTGATTTAGCATTTTCAATCCGGACATATGAAATGCTGTTGCTGCAAATTTATTTAAGCTACTGGCTGCTGAATTCATTGCCAAGACATGTCCATTTTGGTTAATGGATTCTTCATTTCGAGCTATAAAAATATTCAGTAAGTCCAATATCCTATTTTCTTCATCAAAACGAGCTCTTTGCAATGTACTAATAAGCAGATCTTCCATTTGATCAAAATTATTTTCTAGTGATTTGGATGAAATGCTTAGCAATAATCTGCCTGATTCCTTTGGACTATTCTTGTGTAACTTAAATGACGCACTTATTCCTCCAGTAATTCTTGATTGGAGACTTTGAATTTCTTCATAGGAACTTCCCTCAATGCCTACTTCAGTGAGCATGAATGCATAAAGATTGGAAAATAATAATTCTTCATAAGAGAGATTTTTACATAAAAATAAAAACTCAGAGTACATTAGTCCATTAGTACCAATTTCATAAACGGATCTATTATTTTTTAGAAAAGACTCAGAAGTATAATCTCGTTTAAGAGGAATATCATTCGTCGTAACCTTCGGTAAAATTTCAACATCATCAATGGTTTCTTGTCTATTTTTTAATGAATTAGCAAGCTTATTAATTTTATCTTTGTCTTGATTACTAAGAGAGGCTTCTTTATCTTTCAAGGTTGCAGAGAAGAAATTCTCTGCTTTTTCATTAAATTTAACATCCGGCTTTAATTCATAGGTCAATCTATGATCATTTTTTAGTAAATCTTTTGTAATTAATTTTTCGATGTACCCATTCTGAGATATTAATGATTTTAATTTTTTGAAATTAGCATCTAAATCCAGCATTGAAATAGGATCATCATGATGAATACATGCATTCATACAGCCAAGCATCAATTGCAATCCATAGGGCATCCCACCTCCTGAAACCTCTCTTTGACCAATTTCTAATTGATGCAAAGAGGATTCTATTAGATCTTGTGGCACTCCGTTGTTAACTAGGTTCTTGAGAGTTGAAAGAATAAGATCTTCAACTTTCACTGCTTTGTTTTTGGCAACTCCCTCTAGACCCGCCATAAAAACTATTTCTTTGTTGCTTGGTTCAATACCTAGAAACGGGGAGGGAGATTTTCCAAGATTAGATTGCTCTATAGCTTTTCTTAGTGGCGAGGCAGAGTTATCAAGCAAGATATTTGATAAAAAGTATTTCTCTAGAAGATTAAGTGGATTATGACTATCACCTAACAACCAACTTAAAACTACATGATGATTTGTCTCATCACCAGGAAGAGGTTGATATGTTCCCGAAGCATGCATCGGCCTTGAAAACTTCTTTGCTGGTTTAACAAAAAGCTGCTCAGTTGCAGGAGAAAATTTTTGAAAAACATTTTTCTCAAGATGATTATGAACACTATCAATTGATACATTTCCAAATGTAAAAAATGTCGCATTGCTTGGATGATAATGTCTTTTGTGAAAAGCCACTAAATCAGAGTGAGTTAAATCAATAATCTTTTCTGGATCACCACCACTATTGAAATGATACGTTGTTTCTTCAAATAAGTGCTTAGACATGCCATGCCACAACTGATCTGTTGGAGAGCTCATTGCTCCTTTCATTTCATTAAAAACAACACCTTTAATTTCTAATTTATTATCACTATTTATTTCTAATCTATGACCTTCTTGAGAAAAATCTAAGGGATCAAGTCTTGGAAAAAAAGCTGAATCAACATATACATCTAATAAATTATTAAAGTCCTTGTCGTTTTGGGTCGCAAAAGGATAGGCAGTCCAATCACTTGAAGTAAAGGCATTCATAAATGAATTTAATGAACGTCTTATCATCATAAAAAATGGATCACGAACTGGATATTTTTTTGAACCACATAAAGAAGTATGTTCAAGAATATGAGCAACACCAGTTGAATCTTCTGGTATTGTTCTGAATGCAACCATGAAGACTTTTTCATCATTATCTGAGTCTAAATGTATGTGTTGAGTTTTAAACTTAGAATGCTGAAAAACCTTAGCATTAACATCTAATAACTCTATTTTTTTTGATTCTTTTAGTTCAAACATGGTTTAAAAATTAAATAATTGCCTTATATTAATGATATTAACTAAAGATTACTATTACCTATGGCACTTAAAAGACATTTTTTTATTTTTAGCCTTTTAATTTTTATAATTGGCTGCACATCAACACCATTTACTGAGTTAAATAGCAGAGATGATTTTCAATTGGAACAAGGTTCTACATTTAAAATTAGACTAAATAAGGATCTCTTGCCTGTAGAAATGGATCCAATATTGATAGAAAATCTTGGTGAAGCAACTAAGGAATATTTAGTAGGTACAGGGTTTAAATTCTCAAAAGATGCTCTTCTAACTATTGATTTAAGTGTTACCTCTAAAGATAAAATTAAATATGACGATTTTCGTTTTTATGGTTATCCGATGTATAGAAGCTACTTATATGATCAAGATAGAATTAGCTCGATCCCAGAATTCTTTTTACGCATATCAGTAATAGATGAGGAGCTTGATAAGACCCTTTGGACTGGATTGACCAAGTGGCGAAAAGGCTCAAGTTATGCCCCCAAAGATCTGGTTGCAGCAGAATTACTTGTAGAAAATTTATTAGTTAATCTTTAAATCTAAG
>CETB01098587.1_pt1 | contig 14833 bp, 16 predicted proteins | sample 356381 | NCBI WGS metagenome assembly CETB01 (sample SAMEA2622545, study PRJEB7988) | marine metagenome | biome: marine biome (ENVO:00000447); feature: deep chlorophyll maximum layer (ENVO:xxxxxxxx); material: "saline water (ENVO:00002010), including plankton (ENVO:xxxxxxxx)" | depth 155 m | reverse complement strand
TTAGAGGTCAAACCTCTAACTCCCTTTTGGACCCAATTATGAAGCTCGCCTGATACAATCCACTCTCGCTTTAGGTTATCGAGCCATGGACTTTGACCATGTTTCTCAAATAACTCAGTTAAAACTGGCATCAGGAAATGGCCTTCTGAATAGTTTCGTGGTTCATGCCAAGTTTTTCCATAGCAATACTTCCAGGAGCTGATGACCCGAAACGGTCAATGCCTATATGTTTATCAGCGTACGCTGCCCAGCCCAACGTAATCCCCGCCTCTACAGAGACTGAAAGGTTAGTGGATTCAATTAAGGATTCATTAGATCTAGTTAGTTCCCAACTGGGCATCGAAATGACTTTTACCTCATGGGTGTCAGCAAAATCGAGGCAGAGCGAAACCTCTGACCCAGTAGCTATCAGAGTTGCCACAGGGGATTCGTGATCGCGAACAACGTACATACCGGTTTGTGCTTTTTCTACATCGGTTTCTTCAAGTATTGGCAGATTCTGCCGAGAAAGAATCAATGCAGTTGGGCCATCGTGATTCAAAGCTGTCTTCCAAGCAGCAATAGTCTCCTTAGCATCCGCTGGCCGAATAACAAGTAGACCGGGTATAGCTCGGAGTGACATGATCTGTTCAATAGGTTGATGTGTCGGCCCATCCTCACCAACACCTACAGAGTCATGGGTAAATGAATAAATAACTTTAGCTTGAGTCAGTGCAGCTAGGCGTATGGCAGGACGCATATAGTCGCTGAAGACAAGGAAAGTTCCTCCAATAGGAACGATACCACTATGGAGGGCTATGCCGTTCATAATTGCCCCCATGGCATGTTCTCTTACGCCAAAGTAAAGTTGTTTCCCTGATGGACTTTCGGGGGACAGGGGATCCGTATTTTTTAAAGCTGTTCCGGTATTACCTGTAAGATCGGCCCCGCCTGCGATAATGGCAAGACTTTGAGAAATCTCATTCAAACAATGGCCACTGGCGACGCGCGTTGCTACCGAATCACCGATCTGCGATTCATATTGGGATTGGAGGCTGCTGAGATCCCAGTTCCCAAGGTGGGTTTTGGGGTCCCAAGTTGCCGATGACGCTTCCAGTGAATATCTAGAACCAGCATTTCTATAGAAGCCTATGACGTCCTCAGGAGCATAAAATTGCTCGTCAGGAGGAATGTCCATAATTTGTTTTACTTCTGCGATTTCCTCGTCCTTAAATGCGTACCCATGAGCGCTAGGGGCATCCGTCAAGGTAGGCGAGGGGAAACCAATATGTGATCTGATGATTACAAGGGTCGGCTGATCCTCATTTGACTTAGCTAGTAGAAGGGCTTCTTCAATTTTATTTAGGTCCTCTCCAGATTCACCTAGATCAATAACTTCCCACCCGTAAGCTTCGAACCTCTTCGCTGCGTTATCTTGTAATGCAAGTTCTGTTGGGCCATCTATAGTCACATGGTTGTCATCGTATATGCATATAAGACGCCCTAATCGTTGTTGGCCAGCAAGTGAAGCGGCTTCGTGACTTATTCCTTCTGAAAGGTCGCCGTCTCCACAGATGGTAAATATTGAGTGGTCGATATTCTCTGAGCCGAATTTTTCTCGGAGCCACCGTTCAGAGATAGCCATTCCAACTGCATTAGCGAATCCCTGTCCTAGAGGGCCGGTAGTTACCTCTACACCGACAGTATGCCCTACCTCAGGGTGGCCGGGTGTAAGACTATCCCATTGTCTGAAATCTTTAATGTCATCTAAGGACAATCCGTAGCCAGTCAAATAAAGCATCGCATATTGAAGTATCGATGCGTGACCAGCGCTGAGAATAAAGCGATCTCGGTTAACCCAATTCGGATGTTGAGCGCTATAACGCAAAATCCGGCTGAATAAAACGTGGGCCAGCGGGGCTAATGCCATCGCTGTACCTTGATGGCCAGACTTCGCACGATGGGGGGCATCCATAGCTAAGCCTCGAATAACGTTAACGCAACGTGATTCGATATCTACTTTATTTTCCGCCATTGGTTTTCCTTACTCATTGAACCTAGTCCATACAATAATTGGGCGCCACGATGCCAAGTTGGGATGTCGACAAAGAATATTTGTTAAATCTCATTTTTGTATTTTTATTGTGTAGGGAACCACTATCGGATCGTTGTCACCTATCCTGCACCGAGCTTCAATCGTTCCCGGTTCGATAAATTCCATTTCAGCACGAACTAGACGGTAAGCGAATTTTCCAGCTTCGATAGTTAAAGGTTGAACGTTTCTGGCTATTTGTTCATCTCCGCGATGGTACGTTACCTCAAGAGCTCCATTATCAGTAGAAGAGTCATCTGAATGGATTAGAAGCGCAAGATGAGGCGCGAAGATCATAGGAAAATCGTTCTCAACTAAGGAAGAGAACTGAACGCCGGTGAGGTCTATTCGGGCTACCGAGCCCTCTATTTCTCGTAATGAAATGTCATCTACAAAGACTGCTGCAATGATGTACAAGCTAACTCCTTCCACCATGCATCTAACCACAGGTTTAAGCAATTTGCCTAGATGGCGTAACTAATCGCCTTATGCAGCTATAAGGTGAAATTCGTAAGTAAGAGGGTGGATTATGTCGAAGCGTTACTCATTAAGCGAATTCGAAAGCAAGGAGCTCTTGCGAAGCTACGGAATTAAGATTACAAAAGATGCCATCGTTCACTCAGCGGAGGAGGCGATAGAACAATCTGAAATAATAGGATTTCCAGTAGTTCTTAAAATTAGCGGAGCTGAGTTTTCTCACAAAACGGAACTCAACGGAGTAAAGCTAAATTTAGGTAGTGAAAGCTCTATTCGAAATGCTGTGGCCGACTTATATGAAACTGTCGACGGCCAGACCACGTTACTGATTTCAGAACAAGTTAAGAGTTCACGTGAATTTATAGCTGGTGTCACTCGAAACGAAGAGTACGGACTTGTTTTGGCATTTGGTGTGGGCGGAATATTTACTGAAATTATTAAGGATGTCGTATTTCGCCTACTTCCGGCATCCAGAGAAGAAATATGGTCGATGTTCGACGAATTGTTTCATAAAGAACTTTTCGGTAAATTTCGGGGAGAACCAGAGGTTGATTTGGAGAAACTTGCTGATACTTTAGCGGCCTTAGGCGAATGCGCTATGGATCGAGAGGATATCCTATCAATTGATATAAACCCATTATTGATTGATGATGGAGTGCCAGTAGCAGTTGACGCGTTGGTAGAGCTGTATGAGTGATAAACCGAACTTGGGAACTTTATTTGACCCAAAGGGAGTAGTCGTTGTTGGTGCATCAAGCCACCCAGGGAAATTCGGATTTGTCGCCCTTCATAACATTTTAGATTCAGGATTTGAAGGACCCGTTTATGCGACTAATAAAGAAACTATTTCCTTACTTGGTATCACAACCGTAAAAGAGCTGCACGAAATTCCAAATGGAGAAGTTGATTTCGCAATGATATGCGTCCCTTCGCATGCGGTGCCGCAAACATTGATTGAAGCAGCCAAAATAGGTGTCAAAGCTGCATTTATTGTCTCAGGCGGTTACAGCGAAATGGGTAAGGACGGCGAGAAAACAGAAATAGAACTACTAAATCTATCGAAAGAACTTGGGATAGCTATTTCAGGACCCAATGGGCAAGGATTTGTTTCCACACCATCGAGACTTTGCTCGCAAATTGTGGCGCCTTTCCCTCCAGAAGGCAAGATAGCAATAGCGAGTCAATCAGGGAATCTCCTTTCATCTTTTATGAATTTATCGAGGTATTACGGTATTGGGATATCTCGTGGGATATCAATTGGAAATCAAACTTGTTTGAGGGCTTCAGATTATGTGAATTATTTTTCTGACGACCCTGAAACTCAAGTCATTGTTTTGTACCTCGAGGGTATACCTGACGGTAGGAATCTTTTCCAAGCCATTAAACATGCAACTAAAAGAAAGCCCGTGATTGTCATCCGAGGTGGCTCCAGTCCAGAAGGAGCAAAAGCAGCTGCTAGCCACACTGGATCTCTAGCAAGTGATTATCGTATTTTCCGAGGAATGCTTAATCAAGCTGGCGCTTTCCTAGCAGATGACCCACAAACCGCATACGAATGGGCTGCAAGTTTTGCAACTCAGCCAAAACCTCAGGGGGAGAACACTATTATTCTGACAACCGCAGGTGGTTGGGGGGTACTTACGGCCGATGCAGTTGCTCAGTCCTCCTTAGAATTGGCCGATTTGGAAAAGGATCTAACTGAACAGATAGATGAGATCCTTCCGCCAAGATGGAGCCGAAGTAATCCAATAGATATAGCCGGAGGCGAAACTCGAGAAACGATACCCCAGATGATTGATCTCATCCTTTCACACAGTTCAGTAGATGCACTTATATTCCTAGGCTTAGGGATTCAAGGCAATGTGGCTCGCCTTTACTCAGAAAGTAAATATTTAGATTCTGGTATGGAGAGAATCATGAATTTCCACTCCTCTCAAGAGCAAAAATACGCAGATGCCCTAATAGATGGGTCAGAAGAGTGGGGTAAACCTGTACTAGTCGCATCAGAACTGGCAGCATCTGACCCAAATAATGCTGGTATAGAAGCGTTGAGAGATAGGAAATGGCTTTGCCATATGAGCGGATCCCGAGCTGTGGCCTCTCTAGAGAATCTATGTGCATACGCTAGACATATAGAAACATGATGACGAAGTAAGGAATGGAGTAGGTAATAGTGGGACGAAGCTATGCTGCAAGAGTGTTAAGCATTATAAAACGATTCACTATGCCCATTCTGATATTGGGAGTGCTAGTTGCTGCAATTGTCGCATCCAATAAATATGGCTACGACGATATTGAAACCCTGCCAAAGACGTCTCAAACGAATGCCGAATTAGAAACTCAGGTTTTTTCTATTCGGCGGGCTCCTGAATTGCTAACTTCACCGTTAGAACTTGAAAAACTCTCTACTAATCTAGGCTCTCTTATGTCTTCAGTGCCTAGCAATTCTTGTCTCGTTGTCGCAGTTGGTGGAGAGACAGTGTTCAGCGAGAGAGGAAACATTCCCCTGTACCCCGGTACCAATGTGAAAGTAATTACTGCAGCGTCGGCTTTGATGCAGTTAGGTCCGGAGTTCACCTATCAGACGATTCTTGCAGCTGAGCGCGAACCAAATGAGGACGGATCATTGCTTAGCACGGACCTATACGTCTTTGGCGGCGGGGACCCCCTTTTGATGACAGATTCATACATTGAATTGCTGCCAGAGAGTTACAGCCAAATTCGGACCAACGCAGACGAATTAGCAGACCTGACCGTGGGTATGAACATACTTTTTATTCAAGGAGCTGTTCGAGTCGATGAATCAAGATACGACGAAAGTAGAACAGTAGAAAGCTGGAGTGAGGAACTACAAGGTCAAGTAGTAATTGGAGCTATGAGCGCTTCCCTCCTTGATCAAGGGTATGACGGATTGAAAAATAATTACAGCTCACAACGTGGAACCGAAGATCCTCCGCCTTTAGACCCATCGCGAGACCCAGCAATTAGATTCGCGGCTAGCTTTGATGATCTTCTGGAAGCAAGAAATGTAATAATCCTCGAAGCAGCGCGAGAATTTACGGGGATAGCGTTAGAAGATCTTGTTGAACTGCTGTCGATCGATTCTCCACCTATGTCAGAAATCATCAAACAAATGCTTGTTAACGATGACTCAATGACAGCTGAGATGATCGTAAAAGAAATAGGGTACTCACGCTCCGGAGAAGGAAAGTCAAGTTCAGGAACAACCGGCATTACAGAGATCATCCGAGGTGCCGGTTTACCTGAAACTGGTTTACTAGTTGTGGACGGCTCGGGCATAAACACAGGAAATCAAGCTACTTGTAAAATAATGCAAGAAATTGCAGATTACGAACCTGTAAAACCTATCCTTCAAGAAGCATTTCCAGTCGCTGGTGAGGAAGGGGTCATAGCCCAAGAGTTTAGAAATTCAAATTTTGCAGGGAACCTAAATGCAAAGACATCTCGATCAGCAACAGTAGGATCACTGCTGGGGTATTTCACCACCGATTCAGGGGATCAAATGACCATAAGCTTTATGGTCAATCATCAGGAGGGTGGAAATTGGGTTGAAACTGAACTTGACACATTCTATGAAAATCTCGGAGACTACTTACGTTCGTATAGTTCTGGACTTCCAATCGAAATACTAGAGCCAAAATAATATCTAAATCAATGAGTGAGTCCGATCGAGAATGATAACGCTTCCTATGTTTCCTCTCAGTAGTGTCATTTTTCCGGAAAGCTTATTTACCCTCAGGGTATTTGAACCTCGTTATTTGGAGCTCGTCAGAGAATGCGTTATGACCGGACAAGGATTTGGTGTTTGCCTCATAGCAAAGGGACATGAAGTAGGTGGGGGAGATGAGAGATATGAGTTCGGAACGGTTTCAGAGATTCTTCAAGTAGCAGAAATGGGAAGTGGACAATTAGCAATCAGTTGCGTTGGAAGGAAAAGATTTCGCGTATCAAGGTGGTTAGAAGGTAGTCCATATCCAAAGGCAGCTGTAGAAATCGAAGAGGTGATTGAATCAGAATTAATAACACAGGAACAAGTTGAAAAGCTAAGACCGATCGTATTAAAGATTGCTGACAGTGTTTTTGAACTTTCAGGGATTAAACAAAGCAAAGCTATTCCTTCGAGCGTAAATCTCATCGAAGAGATATACCATCTTGCCGAGCATAGTTATCTTGGAGCATACGACAGATATAAAGTGCTTTCTTCAGAGACACTAGAGGAAAGATTTAACCTTCTATCTGAACTGTTACATGATCTAGACGAAATGTATACTAGCGAGCTAAAGCTTAGAAATCAGACTGATTAGACCTGTAGTGCATAAAGAATTCTCACAGTAGTGTATTGAATAAGGAGATGTATGTTCGATATTGGTATTAAGGACAGTATTGGGAGAAAAATAACTGAACTAAAGACTACTTTGGTCCAATACAGTAAACAGGAGATCCGCGACCCGCTGATCTCCTTGTTGAAATGGACGGCCTACGGATTAGTTGGGCTTATCTTTATCATTGCAGGATTAGGACATCTTTGTCTTGGAATCCTTCGAATGCTCCAATCTGAAGTTTCTACGTTTGAAAGTAACCTCTCTTTTCTTCCATACTTCATTATTTTCGGATTTCTTGCTCTTATTGCAGCAGTCTCGTACCGTTCAATAAGAAGCCGGTAGTAAAGCAATGAATGAGGATAAGTCTTACGTCTCTTCCAGAGATATAGAAGAATTGCTTGCTGAGCTTAAAGAGGAGGCAGATGAGATCGGAGGACCAAGTCATTTAAAGCGCCGGATACTTGCTGCTGGTTCGATGCTCTTGATTCTGTTACTTGTGTACTTATCAGGCAAGCGGAGCGGTGAAAAAACCAAGACGTTCATAGAAGTAACTAGATCTGAGTGAGGTCAAAGTGAAATTAAAAACCAAAATAAACAGATTTCTATTTTTGAAACTTGTCAAAGGAGGTATTATCCGCGGTGGTCCGATTTGGTTTTCTTTGGGGGTGCTAGCAACGTTTATAAAACTTATTTCAGTTTTTGAAGATCGAGGGAACAGATATCTTTCCCTTAAGGTAAAACCTGGAGACACCGTAAGCCTAAAACATTTATTTAGGGGATACGGAGAATGAGATAATTCATGGACTCGCTTAATTATGGGGACCTGGTCCTATTAATTGACTCCAAAGACCGTCGTTACTTATTAACGCTTGAAGTTGACAAGGAATTCCACACTCACTCAGGGTATTTAAGTCATAACGACTTAGTAAAGGCGAAAGAAGGAGACCACGTGGAGCTATCCTCTGGGAAGACATATCTTCTTGTGAGGCCAACGATGAGCGATGTTATTCTAAAAATGCCTCGCGCTGCTCAAATAATTTACCCAAAAGACATCGGCCACATACTCCTCGCTGCAGATATATTTCCAGGTGTTAGGGTTCTGGAATCCGGAATAGGTTCAGGGGCTCTTTCTATAGCAATGCTAAGGGCAGGGGCCAATATCTGCGGATATGAACTCCGAGAGGACTTCGCGAATAGAGCTGAAAAGAATGTTGTAAATTTCTTGGGAGAAGGTGTACTCCCAAATTATAAAATCCGTATCAGAGATATCTACGATGGTATCGATAACAAGGACTTCGAAAGAGTAGTCTTAGACTTGCCCGAACCTTGGAAAACAGTGCCGCATCTTCCTAGTTGTATGGTTCCTGGTGGAATTCTTGTTGCTTACACTCCAAGTATCACACAAGCAATGCGACTAAGAGATTCGTTGAATTCATCAGATTTTGTTATGCAAGAGACTTTTGAAGTAAGCAGAAGAGCATGGCATATCGAAGGTCAAGCAGTGCGACCAGAGCATCGAATGGTAGGCCACACTGGATTTATCACTCAGGCAAGGTATGTTGGTGAATCTTGAGCTAAACCTCGAGAAAAATGCATTCTCCTGGGCACTCCTCAGCTGACTCTATAGTTGCTTCTTCTTGACCATCAGGAACGACAGCAAGACCTTCAGGCCCACCGGGATCAGCATATATTGTGTCGCCTTCCCTTACATAGGCAAGGCCATCATCCAAAAGGGTAAATACATCCGGTGCGATCTCCTCACAAAGACCATCTCCAGTACATAAATCCTGATCAATCCAGACTTTCATGATTTCCTTTTTCTTTCATCAGCAAACATATGCCAACGGGACGAAATTAGTTTAACAAAGTTCACGACAATTTTCGCAACACTAAATTGAATAATAGGAAAAATTTACCGTAGGGAAAAATTCCCCATTTACTTGTTTGTCTCCATCTTCGGATAAGGTCTCTATACAGGAGTTCTCATGGATAAATCAGAGCCACAATTAGAATTGGACCAAGCTTTAAAAGAATTGCAAGAACTTAAAGTCCATGCAGAATTATTGTCTGAACGAAATTCGCAACTTCGGGAAGCAAATACTTTGGCCCCTCGAAGGATCACCCTCCTCGAAGAAAAGCTTAAAGAGACTAAATCGTTACTATCAAAAGCTGCTTCAGAGAATCAAAATTTGGTCAGCATACTTCAGGAAACACGTTCTCAAATCACGAAATTAAAAACAGAGGTAGAGAAATTAAGCCAACCCCCTTCAGGTTATGGTGTTTTCCTTTCGCAGAATCCTGACGGAACTGTAGATATCCAATCAGCTGGACGAAAACTTAGAGTAGAGATCCATCCAGACTTAACTGAGACTCAACTTAGGAAGGGCCAAGAAGTTGTCCTTAATGAGTCTCTCAATGTTATCTCAGTTCGGGAAGGAGAGAAGACTGGCGAAATTGTAAGCCTTAAAGAGATTTTGTCAGACGGAAAACGAGCGCTGGTAAAAGGAAGAACAGATCAAGAAAGAGTAGTGGATCTCTCTAATGACCTTCAGGGAGTAGCGATAGAACAAGGAACTTTACTGTTGTGTGCAAACAACGCAGACCTACTAATCGAAGTAATTCCGAAGCCAGAATTAGAAGATCATGTACTAGTAGAAGTTCCTTCTGTGACCTACAACGACATTGGCGGACTTGATGACCAGATTTTGCAAATTACTGACGCTATCGAGCTTCCATATTTGCACAAAGATCTTTACGATGAACATGACTTGCCATCCCCAAAGGGAGTTCTACTTTATGGGCCACCTGGTTGTGGGAAGACATTGATAGCGAAAGCAGTAGCAAACTCATTGGCGACGAAGATCCGAAGTGCTTCGGATAGTGTAAAGGCAAAAAGCTATTTCTTTAACATTAAAGGCCCTGAACTTCTGAATAAATATGTTGGAGAAACGGAACGCCATATACGACTGATATTTGAAAATGCCAGAAAAAAATCAGAAGAAGGCTGGCCCATAATTATCTTCTTTGACGAAATGGAGTCACTTTTCAGAATTCGAGGAAGTGGAATTAGCTCTGATATGGAATCTACCGTAGTTCCTCAGTTGTTAGCTGAAATTGATGGGGTGGAAGCACTAAGAAACGTCATAATCATTGGGGCTTCAAATCGAGAAGATCTTATCGATCCTGCAATTCTTCGACCAGGGCGACTCGATTTAAAAATCCGCATTGATCGACCTGACCAAGACTCTGCGGTTTCAATATTTGGCCAGTACGTAAATGAACGGATTCCGATTGCTGCTTCAGCTATAGATGAATTAGGTGGCGGTGATTCAGATAAAGCCTTGAGGGTATTAGTCGAAAAATCAGTTGAGGAAATGTATGCAACCGAGGAGCGAAACGAATTCCTTGAAGTTACCTATCAGAATGGTGACAGGGAAGTTATGTATTTTAAAGACTTTTCTTCAGGGGCGATGATCGAAAATATTGTACGCCGAGCTAAAAAACTTGCGATAAAGCGTTTCTTGTCTGGCGGAGATAAAGGTTTAATTCTAGATGACTTCCTTTTGTCTATTCGTGAGGAGTTTCACGAGCATGAAGATCTGCCCAATACGACAAACCCTGATGATTGGGCAAAGATTTCAGGCAAAAAAGGAGAGCGGATTACTTTTATTCGTACTTTATTCAATGAGAGTGAACAACAGCAGTCGAAAAAATCCATCTCCGGACAGTACCTGTAAGAGTCACCCATGGCTGTTGAAAAAATCTGTGGAATAGAAACCGAGTACTCTATTATTCACAAGGGGGCCGAAGATCAAAATCCCATTTGGGCTTCCTCCATGTTGATAACATCTTATGTTCAAGACACCGAACAGGGCTTTAAAAATGGGATTGCTGATTCAGTAGTTTGGGATTTTCAAGATGAAACACCGGCTAATGACGCTCGAGGTTTCGCTCCAATGGGGTCTTTGCCCCCCATCGTCGAAACCCATTTGGTCAATGCTGTTCTTACCAATGGTGCTAGGTTCTACGTTGATCATGCACATCCAGAAATGTCAACACCTGAGTGTGAGAATGCAATGGAGGTCGCGAGATATGACAAATCAGGGGAGGTGATACTTCAAGAAGCTATGAAGTCAGCTAAATTACTTCTACCCGACGGCGAAGAACTAATTGTATATAAGGATAATTCAGATGGGAAGGGGAATTCATACGGTTGCCATGAGAACTATCTTATGGACCGGTCCACACCTTTCGGAGATGTTATAAAGCATGGAATAGCTCACTTTATAACCCGACAAATTTACACAGGCTCAGGAAAAATCGGTTCTGAAGTTACCGGGAGTGATCCAGATGCTCTTGCTTATCAAATTACCCAAAGGGCAGATTTCTTTGAAGAAGAAGTGGGGTTGGAAACTACTTTAAAAAGGCCAATTATCAACACAAGAGATGAACCACATTCCGATTCAGAACGTTACCGCCGTCTCCATGTGATATGTGGTGATGCAAACATGAGTGAATACGCAACATTTCTTAAGGTTGGAAGTACATGTTTTGTCTTAGCAATGGTGGAGGATAACTTCATCGATGAAGAATTTCTCTTTTCACATTCTGTTCAAGCAATGAAAGAAATTTCATACGATCTAACTCTTGATAGGCCTATTCAAAGAACAAATGGAAAATCTATTACGGCGCTTGAAGTTCAAACATATCTATACGAGAAAGCTAAAAGTTATGCAGAGAAAGGCGGGCTGCAATATGTTGGTGGTGAAGTAGGCAGCCGCATACTAGAGATATGGCAAGAGGTCCTGACAGGTTTGGAGACAGACCCAGATTCTTTGCATACTAAAATAGATTGGATATCTAAAAAACGTCTTCTAGATAGTTTCGTGGATCGACATGGTTTATCGTATTTTGATGCACGCACTCGATATTTGGCAGTTCAGTACCATGATTTACGAGAAGAATTTAGTATCTTCAACAAATTGGGTATGGAGCGTATGAATGATGTAAAAGAGGTAGAGGATGGAGTCGTTAACCCGCCAAGTGGGACACGTGCTTACTTCCGCGGGAAGCTCTTACAGAAGTGGCCAGAACATATAATTTCAGCGAATTGGGACTCAATCGTATTTAAGCTCGATGAAACAACTATTAGAAGAATACCTGTGCTGGACCCAGTTAAAGGAACAAAGGTCGATGTCGAAAACCTTATTGCTAAATGCGAAACTCCTCATGAATTAATTCACGCACTGGGAATTTAGACCTAAGATGTAATGAATGTCTTTAGTGAGGAGTATTAGTGGAAAGTCAGAAGTACTTTGACTCAGAGGATGAGTCTGATTCAGCTAAATCAATAGAGGACGAAGCCGCAATTGAGAAGGAAAATTCAATTGATACTAGCGAACTCTCAAATGATTTAGACGATTTGCTTGATGAGATCGATCAAGTTTTAGAATCTAACGCTGAAGAATTCGTTAAATCATACGTTCAAAAGGGCGGACAGTAGCCGGAGCATCGATACACCCGATACGATCAGTAGTGTGACTCTGCCTAGATTTACTCCCGAACAAGACCCAGGGCCAAACTTTCTTGCTCTCGTTGATGACATTGGTATCCAAAAAACTGTGGAAAGTAGTCTCATAGACGATCTTCCGCATGGGACCACATGCGTTGCAATTAAATATAATTCTGGGGTCATTCTCGCTGGAGACCGAAGAGCAACTAGCGGCCACCATATTAGCCATAGGACAATGGAGAAAGTCTTTCCAGCTGATAATCATTCAGGAATAGCAATTGCTGGGGCTGCGGGTCCAGCTCTAGAAATGGTGCGACTTTTTCAATTGCAACTTGAGCATTATGAGAAGGTAGAAGGAAAGTCACTCAGCCTAGATGGGAAAGCTAATCAGCTCAGTCAAATGATTCGCCAGAACCTTCCCCAAGCCTTACAAGGTTTAGCGGTTATCCCGTTATTTGCTGGCTTTGATCTTCGTCTTTCTATAGGTCGGTTATTTCAGTTCGATGTCACCGGAGGTCGTTACGAAGAAGCAAATTTTGCTGCAACGGGCTCAGGGAGTGTCCATGCAACGACGGTTATCAAAATGGGCTTTACCGAAGAGTTGGATGAATCTGAAGCAATTAATTTAGCCGCAAACGCTATTTTTGAAGCGGCGGATGAAGATTCAGCGACAGGTGGTCCGGATTTGATACGAGATGTCTATCCGATTATTGCCAAAATAACCTCTAACGGCTACGAGGCTATTTCGAATACAGATATTTCAGCTGTATTTGCTTCAATCATTGATAACAGGCGTTCGAGAATATCAGGAGGTGATTGATATGAGTATGCCTTTTTATGTAGCTCCTGAGCAGCTCATGGAAGATCGCGCTGATTATGCGAGAAAGGGAATTGCTCGTGGTCGGTCATTAATTGGACTGATTTATGAGGAAGGGATATTGATCGTTGCCGAGAATGCGTCTAACACACTTCGAAAGGTAAGCGAGATATACGACCGTATAGCATTTGCCGGGGTAGGAAAATACAACGAATTTGATCAATTAAGAATAGCGGGTGTTAGACATGCTGATCTAAAAGGCTATTCATTTAGTAGAGAAGATGTTGATGCTCGTAGCCTTGCAAACCAATATGCACAGATGCTTGGCCAAGTTTTTACTCATGAGATGAAACCGATGGAAGTAGAAATTTTAGTTGCGGAGATTGGGCAGAGAGAAGATCCTTCCTCTAGTCAGTTGTTTCACATCCTCTACGATGGGACTGTAAAAGATCATTCTGATTATGCTGTTCTCGGTGGAGATGCAGAAGTTATTTTTGACAGATTCGCTGATAGCTATACCGAGAATCTAACTCTCGCCTCAGGAATACAATCAGCGATAAACGCTCTTGCCGGACCGGATCGAGTGCTTGAACCAGACGATTTGGAAGTTGCCGAGTTGTCTCATGCAAATGGCAGACGATCATTTCGGAGGATAGAGGGCGAAGAGCTTTCTGGGTTAATGCCAAGCTAAAGAAGTTCTCTAATACTTGGGTCTTGCCTTAGCATAATCTAGTGTTGACCCATGGACCGTCGGATATTCGGAATCGAGAGTGAATACGGGGTTACCTGTGTTCTCAATGGGCAAAGAAGATTGAGTCCAGATGAAGTCGCTCGCTATATGTTTCGACGCGTTGTCTCATGGGGAAGAAGTAGCAATGTATTTCTTGCTAACGGTTCACGTTTGTATCTTGATGTCGGATCGCACCCTGAATATGCAACACCTGAATGCGACTCAATTTATGACGTAGTGGCACATGATAAAGCTGGAGAAAGAATATTGCATCAGCTTTTAGTAGGAGCTGAAGAGAGGTTGTCCGAAGAGGGAATAAACGGCCAATTATACTTATTCAAAAATAACACTGACTCAGCAGGAAATTCATATGGTTGTCACGAGAATTTCTGTACTGTACGTGACGACAATACAGCAGTATACGATGAAACACTTATACCTTTTTTCGTTACCAGGCAGATCTATGCTGGTTCAGGAAAAGTCCTACAAACAGCGCGAGGTGCTACATACTGTATTAGTCAGAGGGCAGAGCACATTTGGGAAGGCATCTCAAGTGCTACCACTAGAAGTCGTCCAATTATAAACACTCGCGATGAGCCTCATGCAGATGCGGAAAAATACCGGCGACTACATGTTATTGTCGGTGACTCAAATATGAATGAATACGCATCTTTTTTAAAAGTCGGGGCTGCTTCGCTTATTTTAAGAATGCTCGAAGAGCGTACTGTCTTCATGGGTGATATGACGTTAGAAAATCCGATTCGAGCGATAAGAGAAATTAGTCATGATATTACGTGTACTCGAAAAATCAGACTAGCTAGTGGAAGAGAACTTACCGCTCTCGATATTCAATCAGAATTTCTAGAAAAGGCTCTTAAATTTG
>CETB01042412.1_pt1 | contig 14834 bp, 18 predicted proteins | sample 356381 | NCBI WGS metagenome assembly CETB01 (sample SAMEA2622545, study PRJEB7988) | marine metagenome | biome: marine biome (ENVO:00000447); feature: deep chlorophyll maximum layer (ENVO:xxxxxxxx); material: "saline water (ENVO:00002010), including plankton (ENVO:xxxxxxxx)" | depth 155 m | reverse complement strand
TTATTTATTATTTATCTTTAATCTGCTTAAATGACCTTAAATGAGGTTATTTAATGAAACATGAAACTAGAAAACAATCCTTAACATCTTCTCAGGCTATGGTGACTTCAAATCATCCTTTAGCTTCTTCTGTGGGCTTGTCTATATTAGCTGCAGGGGGAAATGCATTTGACGCAGCATCAGGAACAGCTTTTGCTTTATCAGTTGTGGAGCCAATGATGGTGGGTCCTTTTGGGGGTGGGTTTACAAATTTTTATATACCCAATCAAGGATTTTTTACTATAGATGGATATGCTTCTGCTCCTGGTAAGTCATCTGAAACAATGTTTAATCCTGTTGAATTTGAGGATGGACCTTCAGGACTTTTTGAAGTTGAAGATAAACTTAATCAAAATGGGTATCTTGCAGTTGCTACACCTGGGAATTTACAGGTGTGGTCTCATTTAGTAGAAAAATTCGGCAAATTTTCTCTAAAGGATGTCATTTCTCCTGCTATACAAATTGCTAGAAATGGATTTCAAGTTTCTGATTATCTGTCAAATAATATTCGTGATAATTTCACAGAGCTTTCAAAACATTCAGAAAGTTCTTCAATTTATTTGCCTAATGGAGAAATTCCACAAAAAGGCGACATAATTAAAAATCCTAATTTTGCTCTTGTATTAGAAGGTATTGCTAATAATGGTTCTGCATATTTATATGAAGGTGAACTCGGGCAGCATGTGGAAGACGAAATGCTGGATAATGGAGGATTGCTCTCACTGGATGACTTGAGAAGGCAAAAGTTTTTTTACAGAAATCCTGTGATAGGTACTTATCAAGATTTTCAAATTCATTCAGTAGGTCCTGTAAGTAGTGGAGGTATTTGTTTAATTCAAATGTTGAATATTTTAGAAAATTTTGATCTTCAAAAATACTCGATTACAGATCCGCAAAGGATTCATATTCTTTCCGAGGTATTCAAGATTGTGTTTGCGGATAGGTATGAATATATTGGTGACCCTGAATATGTCAAAATACCAGTAGATGGGCTGATTTCTAAAAAATATGCTTTAGAGCGCTCAAAAGAAATTAATTTACAAAGAGCTCAATCGTATGAGTTTACTCACAACTTCAAATTGAACGATAGTGAAAATACTACTCATTTTAATGTTGCTGATTCTGAAGGAAATATAGTTTCTATGACTCAAACTATCAATAATGCTTTTGGAAGTAAAGTAGCTTTGAAAGGTACTGGAATGTTGTTAAATAATTGCATGGAACTATTTGACCCTAATCCTGGTATGGCAAATTCAATCCATCCTTACAAGAGGTGTTTGTCTTCTATGACTCCTACAATTATTACAAAGGGTACTAAGCCATATTTAGTTTTAGGAACCCCGGGTGGACGAAAAATATTTGGAGCAGTAGCTCAAGCATTATTAGCTCTTACTAATAACGGTTTATCATTACAAGCTTCTGTAGAAGCTCCTAGAATTTGGACAGACGGGGGCGTTTTGGAGTTGGAGTATGAATTTGATGAAAATGCAAAAACTTCATTAGCATCTTTGGGACACCATGTATCTAGCGTGAATAGAGTTGCAGGTGGATTAAACGCGATCATGTTTGAAAATGAATTAATGATTGGCGCAGCATGTCATCGAGCTGATGGATCTCCATCTGGTTTGAGTGGGGGATATGCAATGCCCTCTAAGCCGGGTGACGCATTTAGAGATTATTAGTACAACCTATTATTGGTTTTATGCAACATTATAGTTATAATATATAAAAAATTACAATAAATCAGCAACACTCAAATTTATTATGGCAACAATAAATCCGAAAGGCGTTAGTAATTGGAAGGATGGTAAAAAGGGCTTTCAGGCTGCACTCAATCATTGCCAACAAATCGGTTTGCTATTAACTTGGGAACAAAATAATTGGAAAAATTCTTCCGGAAATAATTTTCTCCAATCCAGGTATAAAATATCGTTACCCGTTAGAACTTTATCAGCATATAAAAGGCGACTAAAAAATTACTCAGATCAAATTTCTGGCCCTGAACATTTGATTGTTGATTGGGGTAATTTTGAAATATTAAATAAATTTGGGATTCCTCAATCTCAATTTAAACAATTATTTCAAATGAATGAATTTATTCAAAAAATGTGTATGGAAGTAGGTGTTGATCCTGTTTCACCTACATACAGAAGTTTGAAATGGTGGGCATATGTTAATGAATATTTTTCTGATTCAATTGTTAATCCAACTGATAGACAAATCATTGGCGATCAATTTTTTGTGAGAGACTTATTTTCAATCATCAATAATACTCAAATTTTCAGAACTGATTTAGATATGTGGTTGATGTACAAGCCATGGATTTCACAAGCTAACATGAATTCTTACATTTCTAAGATCAGTGAAGGTTTAATTATTCCTGTTGATTTTATGAATTCTGGATGGGGAATAGAAGTAGTAGATAATTCTGATGGAGTAAGAACTTATCCTAAAGGTTTTGGTTTGTCGGTTCTCAATTGGCTTTTATCCACTTCACCTGAACCTTTTATATTGCCTTCCCAAATTATTGAGCGATATTCTATTTTTGCAAAACATTAGTTTATTTATGAAACCAATGATGGGCAGCAGCTTCATCGGGCCACATGAAATCGAAATCGGCTTTAATGGCATATTGCCTATCTAGGTCATCTCTGTCACCTATATGGCAATATACATCGGCTTCAAATTGTTCTTTGACATCTGGCAACATATGTTTTGATACAGCAAACTCAATTTCAATATCGTGTTGAGTAAGTATCTTTCTCTGAGTACTTAAAGGCCGGTCTGAACAAGTTCCAATTATGAAACCTTTACTTTTTGCGATCCTTACCATTTCCATTGTCAAATCTCCAGGAGGATCTCCGACCTCTAAAGTACCGTCTATATCTAAACTGATTAGGATTCTTTTTGTCATTATTTAGTCTGGTGTCGCACTCCAAACAGTATAGTTGCCACCAAGAGGCATGGGGCCTCCAGATACTGCGATTTCAGGTTTTACTCCAGTGACAGCTCTTGCTCCGGCTCTTCCTTGGATTTGTTGGATACTATCAGTGTGTAGCCAAACTCTGCTTCTGCCTGCACCGATGTTTCCTCCACTGGGAGAGACTGGGTTGGGTCCTTCTATGCTAATGTCGGTTTGGTAAAAATCCAAAGCTTCACCAAATTTGATGCCTCTGTATCCAAGACCTTCAATGTGGAATTGATGAAATTGTGGAAATCCGTCGTACATGTTTTCGAAAGATAAATCTGCTGCTGTAATTCCCGCACCTTCATAAATTTTTCTTGCTGTACTAGCTGTTTCAGCTTCGACTTCGTCTAGTGTGGGAGTGAGGCTTCTTGGGATAGCTTCACTGGATGCATGATTCAAGATATATACAGGTTTTTGTTTCATATCTTTGGCTCTTTCTGATGTAGCAAACAGGTATGCTCCTGCCATCATAATAGGAATATCATTATCAAAAAGGTTTGCTGGTTTAGCAATCCATCTAGCATATTCATAATCTTCTGCAGTCAATTCTTCAGGTCTATGTTGATACCAATATCCTTCAGGCATCATAAGTCCATTTCTTCTTGAATTAATCATAAATGGGGCCATCATATCGTGAGTTTTGCCGTATTTTCTGCAATATTCAGCAAATTGTAGTGCAGTACCTGAGCATGCAGGGGCACCCCATAATGTTCTTATAGCAGATGTACCTTGTATTGCATCGTGAGCATTAGGTCCACTTTGGTAATATCTGCCGGGTAGGTTATGCCAGGCTTTCAGAACTAGGCAAACATTAGTAAGGCCATCACCTACTGCCTGAGAGGCGACATTTAATGCATTAGACATACATGTAGGACCATATTGAGTGTATTTAACATTCGTGAGTTCTGGCATGTTTTTTAATAGCCATTCTGCACTTAATTTAGCAATCCCATCTAAAGGGTCATCAGTTTGGTTGTATGATTTGATTACATCCCAAGGTAAAGGATCTTCCTCAGGCCAGAATGCTCCAGTTGTTGTAACTGGTGTGATAACTAATCCGTCTACCTGATCAGGTGTTACTCCAGCGTCTTCCATTGCTTTTCTTAAGGCAAGAATACTTAAGGCTCCAACGGAAGTATCCCTACTTCCATCCCACCTTCGTTCAGTAGGTGAGTGGCCAATTCCTACAGCCGCGACTTTGCCTCTATGTTCCCAAATTCCCAAACCTTCTTCAGATCGATACATTGATTGTGGTGCATTTTGAGTAGCCATACAATCACTCCTTTTAGAATAAATTAATTAGATATTTTCCACTCTGGTACGTGTTGACCATTAGGTAATTTTTCGAAAATCACCTCAACGTCTGATCCAACTGGAACCTCGTCTGCTGGAACCCCAGGTAAATGTGAATACATTTGAATTCCTGGATCTTCGTTTAACATGACTACAGCAACATTGAAAGGTTGGTCTTCTTGTAGAGTTCTTACGGGGCAATCGTACACAACTACATAATTGTATATTTTGCCTTTCCCACTCATTTCTTTCCACTCTAATTCACCATTTTCACAGTCTCGGCATTCTGCTTCAGGAGGGTGTTGAAGTTTATTACATGTGATGCAATTTTGAATCATCAATTTGTTATCGTTAGCACCATCCCAAAATGGTTGACTTAGTTCGTCAGGGTTCACGCCTTGTTTTGACATATTCACCTCAGCTTTCTTTATCTTGTGCGGACTCTATCACATTTTTTATTGTTCATCTAATAAAAAAACCCTCTAGGGAAACCTAGAGGGTTTTAATTTGATATAAGTAGTACTAAATGTACACGAACTAAGCTTAGTTTGATTGTTCTCGGATTGTGAATACTCCGTATAAGACTGTACTAAGAATAAATCCTATCCATACTGGGAGTAATAGAAGGTCTTCTGAATTATTAGGATCAATCAGCCCAAAAGCCATTACTACAAAACCAAATGCAGCCGTTATCATTCCTAATGCAGGTACCCAAATCGGGAAATTCTTTTGCAAAAAATAGCCAAGAGATGTGACAAACATGCCCATCATGAAAGTAGACCAGACATTTGGACCTAATATGTCAACTACAGATGTGTCGCCAGCTCCATTAAATGCATCTACTATGATTCCTCCAGCGCTTGCAATTATGACGATAAGAAATCCTGCATTTGCTATATGGTAGCCGTTCCCGCCTTCCATAGTATTTTTTTTCATCATCAAAGCTATAGCCAAAGCCAATGTGAACCATGTAGCTATTCTTTCTGTATAAATACTGTCTAGGATGCCAAGAGCTCCATCAGCTCCCAACACCATGTAAATGATGAGAGGTGCAAGCCCTGCAATGATAAATAATAAACCATTAGCCATTTTTGTACTCAAAATTAATCTCCTTTTAAAAATTAGATAAATATATGAAACATTATTGAAACAATACAATAATGAAATATGAAATCAAATGAGTTTATAAACGGATTTTTTAGATTTTTGAGTATAAGAACAGAAAATCAACAGCGGATGTTCAAATTAATCCGCTGTTGAAAGAAATCTATCTGTTTATTGAATTAATTCCATTTTGGATTCCTTGAGAAGCCCATGTGGCCCAAGGCATGGTAAAGAATTTAAATCCTTTTTCTACAAAAAAGTTAGGATCCATTTCAGGAGGAATGAAGTACATTCCAGGAACTACATTATGTGCCTTACATGCTGCAGCAATTTTATCTAAACCAGTTTGATAAGTGTCACTTTCGTACTCTAATGGAACGCCTAGTTCAATAGATAAATCTGAAGGCCCTATAAGTAATACATCAATACCAGGGACACTTAAAATTTCATCAATATTATCGATTGCTTGTTGAGTTTCAATCATAGGAACTATTAGGAGCTCTTCGTTCACTCTGTCTAAGTATTCTCTGTAATTTGAAGTTTTTCCCCATTCACCTCTTACACCTGCATTACTTCTGTCTCCAAGCGGAGCATATTTACATGCTCTCATCATAGCTACCATTTGTTCTTTAGTATTCACCATAGGAACAATTATTCCTCTGGCTCCTATGTCTAGAGCGAAGCAAATCTGATTTGGTTGATTAGTACTAACCCTTACAATTGGTGCTGCTTTTTTACCTGACATGGCTTGAATGGCTGCAGCATACTGTTTGGGGTCTGATACTGGTGAGTGTTGGGTATCGAAAAGAATAAAATCTAATCCTGAATCGGCAAGCATTGCTGCATTGTCTGCATTAGGAGTTCCGCTAGTACCTATAGCTGTTTTTCCTGATTTTATAAGTTCTTTAATTGAGTTCATTTATTTCCTCCAGCATTTAATTTTTTGGTGCCGAAGGTGAGACTCGAACTCACACGAGTGTTACCTCACCGGTTTTTGAGACCGGCGCGTCTACCATTCCGCCACTTCGGCATAAGGCGTTTATTATAAAAGAAGTTATTATAAAAAACAGTTGTGCTGAAGTGAGGGGGGTCACATGGTCCTCATTACACCTACAACTCTACCTTTTACAGCTACATTAGAAGCGGAAACTGTAATTGGTTGCATCATAGAATTTGCAGGAACAAGCCTAACTTTGTTTCCTTCTAAATAGAAATGTTTTAATGTAGCTTCCTCTCTATCTTCTAGCCAAGCAGCGACCATATCCCCGTTATTAGGTTTAGTAATTGGTTCTAACAAGACGAGATCTCCGTCTCCGACTAGAGCATCAATCATGGATTCACCTTTTACACGAAGTCCAAATACATTTTCTTTATTTTTGGTTAAAAAAGGAGGAATATCTACATTATCAAAATCTTCATTATTCCATGGCCCCGTTCCCTGTAAAGCCAATGGTTCTCCTGCAGCAATGTTTCCTAGAATGGGAACATTGACTAAATTTCTCAATGAATGACTGGCTGCTTCGCCTAATAACTCTAGTCCCCTTGATACATCCCTTTTTCTTGCTAGGTGCCCCTCTCTTTGTAGGATTTGGAGATTGTAATCTACCACTGATGTGGAACTGATTTGACAGCCATTTTGTATATCTCTGACAGTAGGAGGGTAGTTATTTGTTTGCATAAAATTTTTAATGTAAGTAAGCATTTCTTGCTGTCTTTTAGATAACGGTCTTTTCATCATTTTCTCCAAATACGGTTTAATTAAGTACTTATGTTCCGAACATATTATCAGAACATAAGTGCGCATTCAAGGTATTTATCCAACATATATGATAATTAATATCATAATATTCTTCGTTGACCACTTAAAAACTTTGATGCTACGCTATTTATAAGATACTTATTACTAAGGAGTAGTTAATGACAAAGTTGGTTAGTGTAATTTCATTGATGTCTATTTTAATGATTTTTGCTGCATGTGTTCCTCAAAATGAAGACCATGATGCTGTAGATCCCGCACCTGTTCCTCAAACAAGTGCTTCTTCTACTTCAGTAATGACAGCTCCTCCAGCTCCTGTTTCTGCCTCTGCTTCTTCCTCGTCTTCATCAAGCTCAGCCACTACAGCCCCTGCAGATAAGGTTGTTGATGTTGCAATGAATGATGCTGGCGGTAATTATGTATTTGAACCTGGCGATTTAACATTTACAACTGGTGAAACAGTTCAATTTAATTTATCTTCTGAAAATGAATTTCATTCTTTTGTGGTCGATGATTTAGGAATAGAAGTAGAAGTTGAAGGCGGTGAGACTGACACTTTAACTTTCACTTTTGATAAGCCTGGTGTTTATACATTGATATGTGTTCCTCACGAGACATTAGGAATGGTAGGTACTATTACAGTTCAATAAAACAGGATTCAATTGAAAATTAAAAATATTGGGAATTTATTTTTAGCACCATTTTTATTAATTTCGGTATTTATTTCTTGTTCTGATACCAATACTGCCATAGAAGTTGTTTCTCGTATTGAAAATACTCCGGTTCAAAAAACTGTACTTCCCACTCCAACTGTAGGTATATTGGTTCCTACGCCTACAATACAGAATTTGGATCAAAATCAACCACAAAGTACTCCCCAAATTATTATTGACGACTCAAAACAACAATCAATACAAATTGTTGTTGACCCATTATCAAAAGCTAGGTACAAAATTGGTGAAGAACTTGTTAGGTTGCCTTTGCCAATAGTAGCTACAGGTGAAACTGGATTGGTATCTGGAACTATTAGCATTGATGAAATGGGGAATGTTGTAGATGATTCAAAAATCTTAGTAGATGTGACTGCCTTGAAAAGTGACGAAGATAGAAGAGACAGATGGGTATTAAGAAACTCAGGAATTGGTAAGGAAGTATTACTAGAGGTTCAAGACATTGTTGGTTTACCAGATCCTGTTCCTAATCAAGGTAATTATAATATTGAAATCATAGGTGATTTAATTATTTCAGGCGTTTCAAAAAATACTAAATGGACTACAGATTTGAATTTTGATGGTTCAGAAGTTTCTGGTTTAGCATCAACTGTGATCACCTGGGATGACTTTAATTTAACAAAACCTACATTTCCTTTTATTCTTTCTTTAGAAGATGAAATTACTTTAGAAATTGAGTTTATTGCTTCTCTTAATTAGTTAACATGCTTCTTCTAGTGTTTTAATAAAATCTTAAAACAATATGTTGTGTAATCGTTGACGATGCATATTTCGATCAATATACTAGTTTCAATATTTTCGAGGTTAATATGAAGATATCTTGCCTTCAACAGAACTTAAGTAGAGGATTAGCAATAGTAGGACGAGCTGTTGCTACTAGGAGTAATTTACCTGTACTCCAGAATGTTAAAATTTCAACTCAAAATGATATGTTAGTTCTGACAGGAACTAATTTAGATATTGCAATCACTACAAAGATTGGTGCTCAAATTGAAGAAGAGGGTGAAATTACAATCCCCGCTAGATTACTTACAGACTTTGTTAATACTCTTCCTGATGACCGAATAGATATAGAATCTTCCGCAGACTTGATGAGTGTAACTTTAAAATGTTTAAGATTTGAGGCTAACATCAATGGTACTGATCCTTCAGAATTCCCTCCAATTCCCACAGTAGATGAAGGTTCTACTATTAAAATTGACCCTCAAATTTTGAAAGAAACAGTTGATTATGTTGCTTTTGCGGCAGCAACTGAAGATTCTAGACCTGTACTGACTGGAATTAAAATTGAAGTAAATAACGATGATTTTACCTTTGCAGCTGCAGATGGATTTAGATTAGCCGTTTACCAAGGAAAGTTATCAGACTCTATAGAGGACAACTTTGAATTTATTATTCCTGCTAGATCGATGCAAGAAATTGGTAGGTTAATAGGAACAGATTCTTCTCCAGTAGAATTTACTGTAACACCAGCGGGTACTCATGCGTTATTCAATATTGGTAATGTGGAAATTGTATCTCAATTAATGCCGGGATCATTTCCTAACTACAGATCATTAATCCCTGAAAATTATAAAAATCAAGTATTGGCTGACCTCTCAGATTTTACTAATGCTGTTAAAACTGCATCTATTTTTGCAAGAGATGGAAGTGGAATTGTTAGGATTCAAATCGTTGGTAACGGAGAGTCTGCTGGATTATCTATTTCTTCTAGAGCTGAAGAACTTGGAGAAAATCAGGGTGAAATTGATGCTAGGGTTGAAGGAGAGATAGATGAGGAATCCAGAATTGCGTTCAATAATAAATATTTAGCCGATGTTTTAGATGTTTTGGGTGATGGTGAAGTTGTTTTTGAAATGACCGGTGCTTCTAGTCCTGGTGTTTTAAGGTCTATTAGTAAACCCGGATACACTCATGTTGTCATGCCTATGTTTGTTCAGTGGTAATCATCGTTGGATCTCACTTTATTAGGTACTTCAGGAGCGTATCCTACGCAAGGTGATGCTTGTTCTGGGTATTTAGTACAGTCAAAACATAAAAATATTCTTATAGATTGTGGAAGTGGCGTTTTTTCCTATTTACAAAAAATTGTAGATTTCAATGATTTGGATGCTGTTTTTATTAGTCACATGCATCCTGATCATTTTATTGATTTGATAGCTATGCGATATGCTATGAGATATAGTGATTTTAAAGATAGATTGAATGTTTATGTTCCAAAATCAGCTATCAGTTATTTACATCAATTATCATCATCTTTATCTGATACAAAACCTTTTTTTGAAAAATCATTCAATTTACAAGAATACGATCAAATACAATATAGTTTTGGAGATATTTCAATCCAACCATTTCGTGTTGAACATTCAGTTTTATCCCATGGAATGAAAGTTAGTCATGACAATAAGACACTTGTTTATAGTTCCGATACCAAGATATGTGATTCTCTGAGACATAATTTGCACAATGTTGATGTTTTTCTATCTGAAAATGCTTTAGGAGGTGGTGCCCCAATCCATAAACCTATTAATCATTTATTTTCTTCTGAGGCAGGTGAACTAGCTGAGTCTAGTAATGTCAAAAAACTGGTATTAACTCATTTTTGGGCAACAAGTGATAGGGAATTGTGTAGACAGGAAGCATCAAGTGAATTTTCAGGTGAAGTAATTATTGGAGAGCAGGGACTCACTATTTCTATTTAGTATTAAATCCAATATTATGTCGAAAAATTACAAGGACATAAGATGATATTTTTAGTTGTTAGTTCTCCAGCTTTACATAGGCCCTCTGAAGTTATTGAACAAAGAAAAAAGTTTTGGCCTTGGGCACAAAAACAAAAAGATTCTGGACTAGCTAAAGAATTTTATGCTCGAACTGGAAGAGGCGGTGTGGGAATTTTTGATGTTGATAGCAATGAAACTCTTCATCGGCTGTTAAATGAATGGTCAGAGATTATGCCTGCCACATTTGAAATTTTTCCTTTGTTGGATACTGCACAGATTACAGCTTTTTTAGGTAGCAATGATTGATGTTATTTCTAGTTATCGCTACTCCTCAGCCTGCTAGGCCATCTGATGTAGTTGTTCAAAGAAGAAAAATGTGGCCGTGGGCTCAAAACATTTTAGATTTGGGACACGCTAGATCATTTTACGGAAGACCCGGTAGAGGAATGGCAGCTGTGTGGGATGTCGAAGATAATCAAATGTTACATTCATACTTAAATCAACAATCAGAAATTATGCCTGCTAATTTTCAAATATTTCCTATGATTGATATGGATGTAGTTTTGTAAATTAAGAGATGCTTAATTTTTCTGAAAGTTCTTTATTGGTAGGTTCAACCAAAATAGATCCGTCTGGAAATATGATTGTAGGTACTCTTTGCAAACCATTGTTTATTTGAGTTATTAATTTTGCAAATTCAGGATTTTCATCTACATCAGTATATTCATAGTCTATTTTGTGAGAATCAAGAAATTCTTTTGATCTGTGGCAATCACTGCACCACATGGTTCCGTAGAATTTGATTTTATCCATTAAATTTTATCCATTTCTTGTAATACTTTTTTGATTATTTTCATTCCAGAGATTGCAGAAGGAACTCCTGCATATACAGAAGCATGGATGGCAATTGCTCTCAGTTCTTCAGCTGAAACCCCATTATTTATTGCACCTCTTGTATGAAGTGCTATTTCATTTTCTGCCCTTAGAGCAAGTAATACTGACATTGTAATTATACTTTTTGTTTTATTATCCAATTCATCTCTAGTCCATACTTCTCCCCATGCAGATTCTGTTACAAATTCTTGAAAAGGTTTATCAAATTCAGAGGCATTGGCAAATGATTGATTGACATAGTCATCTCCTAGAACTTTTTTCCTCATTTCAAATCCGCGATCAAATTGTTCAGACATTTGCTCTCCTTGTTATTGATCTGTTTTTATAAAATCTGATATCCGTTCGGCGATAGCCATAACTGTTACATTTATGTTGGCTCTGACACATTCAGGCATGATAGAGGCATCTACTACTCTCAGATTATCTACTCCATGTACTTTACCAAATTGATCTACTACAGACATTTGGTCTGATTCAGGACCCATTTTGTTAGTGCATGAAATATGATGACCTGTAGTTATATCCTTTTTCATCCAAGAAATTAGAGTCTCATCTGATTCTAAATCTTGATTTGTTGGTGTAAGTCTTTTTTTAATCATTTTTGCCATTTCTGGGTGTTTTTCTAGATCTACAAGCATTTTTATTCCATGCTTGAAACGTTCTATGTCGTCTGTTTCTTCAAGGTAGTTGTAATCTAAGTAGGGTTGATCTTGGTAATCAGAAGAATTGAGTTTAACTTCCCCTTTTCCTTTGGCAAGATTGATACATAAGTTTGCTTGCATACCTATTGGGTTAGATCTCAATCCCCCTCTTTCTGGCCTATCGCTTGCTACAGCCATCATGTATACAATCATGTCGTTTTCAAGTTCAGAATTTTCAGCAGTATATCTTAAAGTTAATTGAATTCTCGGTCCTAAGGGGTCTAAATCTATTTCTGGTTTGGTTTCCCAAGTAACATAAAGCATTGGGTGGTCTGCTAAATTTTGCCCTACTCCCGGAAGGTCTTTTATTGTGACTATATTATGTTCAGACAAATGAGTTTTAGGGCCGATACCAGATAGCATGAGAATCTGAGGTGAGACTACTGCACCTGCACTAAGAATTATGTTTTCTCCTTCGATGAAAAAAGTTTCTCCCTGAGAAACTACTTCAACGCCAATTGCTTTTGGGCATTTTCCATTTGTATCAAATATAATTTTTTTTACATCAACATTTGGTTTAATTGTTAAATTTAATCTATGTCTAGATAGCCCTAAATATCCAATGGCAGTTGACCATCTGATTCCATTTGGATTGTTTAAAGGCAAAGGCCCTACACCGGTACTCCCTGGTGCGTTAGCATCTTCACAATAAGGATGCCCTGCATCTAGACATGCTTTTTCAAATGCATTGGATCCTGGTAGCCAGGTATTTCTAGGGAATCTATGGCAAATTATTGGGCCAGAATTACCATGAAAATCTCCGGGATTATCTTGAAATGTAGTATCTGTTTCAATTTTGTTTAAATAGGGAAGGATTTGTTGATAGTCCCATAAATTGTTGCCCATTTCAGCCCAATTATCATAGTCTTCTGGAATACCTCTGAGAAATATTTGTCCGTTGATAGCACTTGAGCCACCTGTAACTTTTCCTCGTGGAACATCTATTTCAGTACCATCTGTTGCTCTAGCAATATATTGCCAATTATGATCACTAGTAGAAATTTCAGTCCCAGTTGCGTACCCAAATTTTACTTCGTCAGGTAAAGAATCTATATCGGGATAGTCTGGTCCAGCTTCTAGTAATAGTACAGATTTATTGGGATCTTCACTTAATCTAGTAGCTAAAATTGATCCTGCAGATCCGGCTCCAATAATAATTGTGTCGTATTTCATTTGTTAACACCTTATTTGTATTATTCATCTAGCATTTTTTGAAATTCTTTATCATCAATTTCTAGTCCTAATCCGGGTCTGTTCGGAAGGCTAATTTGTCCGTTTTCAGGGAGTATTGGTTCTTGAAAAAGACTTGCAACTTGTTCTACTGGACCCGTAAATTCTTCAGACATTTCGTGAGGTCGTACAGCATTTGAAATTGTTGAATACAGGTGTAAGCTAGCAGTAGAGTTTGCACCTGAATAAGGAGCGTGTGGCATAAGAATTTTGTTGTGCAAAACTGCTAATTCGTATACGCGCATCATTCCAGATAGTCCACCAATATTTAAAATGTCAGGTTGTAGTATGTCTGGGTTACCTAAATTAATTAAATCTCTGAATTTCCAGGGAGAGGTTTCTTGTTCACCTGTGGAGACAGCACAATCTAGAGCATCGACTACTTGTTTTAATCCTGGGTAATCATACTCAGGAAGAGGTTCCTCAAAATGTGCTATTCCTATTTCTTCAAATTTTCTTCCCTGTTCTATAGCTGTAGGAACAGAGTATCCACAATTTGCATCAAAGCTTAATGGACAATCATCAGGTAGCCATTCCCGACATTTTTTGAAAATTGCAAAATCCTTTTCTGGATTTGAGTCTTGTCTATAACTTCGCCAGTCCATTCTGACTTTAAAGGCTCTGTATCCTTTGTTATAGCCTTCTTGTACTTCTTCTAGCATTTCTTCAGGTGTTTTGCTCCATCCATTTCCTCTACTCCAATATAATGGGATTTCAGTTCTAGATGCCCCTCCTAACAATTGATAGATAGGTAAATTCGCAGATTTTCCGGAAATATCCCAAAGTGCAATATCTATTGCACCAACGATTTGTGAAGGGAATTTTGTGGCATATTGACCATGTCCAAAAGTTAACATTTCCCAAATTTGCCTAGGCCTTGTTGCATCTAACCCTTTAAGCAAAGGATTAATTAGCTCATCTAAGTATGCTTGAATAATTTTTAAGTTTCTTCCAGCCTCTGCAATTCCAGTGACCCCATCCTCGGTTTCTATTTGCAAAAGTAATTTTCCTGGCCTACCTACAAAAGATCTAGCATTATTTTCCTGAGGGCTTTTGATTCTATTAACTTTGATATTTTTTATTTTCATGGTTTTTCCTTGTATTTCATGTGAAAGTATCCGCTAATTATGAATTTAAAGAAAGTTACCTAATTTAGATAATTTCTGCAAATAAATTAACACTCTTCATGTATACTTTTTCTAACTTGATTACCGAAAAAACAATTAAACCAAATCAATCTATTAACACGATTGCTACTAAAGAAGCTTTGAATAAGCTGGTATCAAATGCACTATCTAAAAAACATTTGAGTATTGATATTGAAGGTAACGGATTTTTTAGATATCCAGAGCGAGTATGTTTGATCCAAGTTTCTTTTGATGACCAGGCTCATAT
>CETB01062040.1_pt1 | contig 14854 bp, 12 predicted proteins | sample 356381 | NCBI WGS metagenome assembly CETB01 (sample SAMEA2622545, study PRJEB7988) | marine metagenome | biome: marine biome (ENVO:00000447); feature: deep chlorophyll maximum layer (ENVO:xxxxxxxx); material: "saline water (ENVO:00002010), including plankton (ENVO:xxxxxxxx)" | depth 155 m | reverse complement strand
TACTCAACTGTCTCTGTAATATCATCAGCAACTTTTAAAACTTCAGGAACAGATTCTTTTAAAGCTACACCTTTTCCAGACCAACTAATCATGGGTACATCATTAAATCCATTACCAAAAGAAATCACATTTTTATTTGTAAATCCATATTTATCACATAACCACTGCAAAGCCTTTTCTTTTCCTGCAGAATGGCTTAATACTTCAAAAAAATGAGGTAAAGATCTAGTTGCATAAAATGAATCAGAAGCCCGGAATTCATACTCAGCATCCATCTCACCAATAATTTCATCATCCCCTACTGCAAGCAATCGAATAATTTGATCAGAAATTTGATTAAAAGATTCAATTACATGCATATCAACTTGATTTCTCTTAGCATATGCATCTAACCAATCAGATGTTTGTTCCACATAAATATCATCATTAACATATGCAACTTTTTCAGTATTGAATTTTGAAAAGAAATTCAACACTTCGGCAACTACAGTTTTAGGCAAAAACTGATTCCATAAAATTTCATCATTGCCAATCTTATTTATCTGAGCTCCTTGAAAAGAAATGACATAATCCAAATTTTCTAGTTGACTGACAATTTGTTGAGTAGATCTATAGGATCTGCCTGTAGCAAGTACAAGAATTGCACCAAGATTTTTACATTGACTCAAAACTTTCTTAGTTTTAGTAGAAATTTCGTTGGAATCACCTTTTATGGTTCCGTCTATATCAAGAGCTATTATTCCAAATTTATCCATCAAAAACCTGTTGCTTTAAACTAAATATTTTTTAATAATCCTAGAAAGGGACGACTTATGAAAATCTCACCCAGAAAGGTATTATGGATAATTATATTAAGCATTGTTGCTTATATCCTATACATTTATTTAATAACTCAATAAATTTCATGGCAATAGTACAAAAAGTACTGTAAAAATGAGACAATCAAAAAAAGACATAGTTCCATTAGGAGATATTTAATGGCCACTCTTACTGAAAACTCTTACTCTGAAATCGGGAAAAGACCTGTACGTCATGATGGTGTCGACAAAGTAATAGGAAAAGCTCAATATGGAGCAGATTTAAATCTTCCGGGAATGTTGTACGCGAAAGTACTAAGAAGCCCTTATGCACACGCAAAAATCAAATCTATAGACATATCAAAAGCTGAAAAACACCCTGGCATCAAAGCTATTGTCACTTCAGCTGACCTAGCACCCCTTCCTGACAAAAACGCCTCTGTTGGTGAAGATGTTTATGCAAATATGAAGTATGTAAGAGATAGAATTTTAGCTTCAGACAAAGTGTTATTCAAAGGCCATCCAATAGCTGCTATTGCTGCATCTGACATGCATGAAGCGGAAGAACTGTTATCGCTAATAGAAGTTGAATATGAAGTGCTCCCTTCTGTAACTACAGTTGAAGCAGCTATGGAAAAAGATGCTCCAATCCTTCACGATCACATTAAATCCACATCATTAAGCGGTGAAGACGTGCATGGCTCAAATATAGCAAGTCATGAACAATATGTTTTGGGAGACGTTGAAGCAGGGTTTAAAAAAGCAGACATAGTGATTGAACGAGAATTCAGGACTAAAACTGTTCATCAAGGATATATAGAACCTCATAATGGAACTGCATGGTGGACATCTGACGGACACGTTACTATATGGTGTAGTAGCCAAGGTCATTTCCAAATTCGAGATCAAGTTGCTACAGTATTAGGTTTAGACGTATCACAAATCACAGTTGTTCCTATGGAAATAGGAGGTGGATTTGGAGGAAAAATAGCATCTTACCTGGAACCTATCACAGCGGTATTGTCTAAGAAATCTGGTTCTCCTGTTAAAACAACTATGACAAGAGTAGAGGTTATCGAAGCTAGTGGACCTACTTCAGGAAGCTACGTAAAAGCAAAAATCGGAGCTACAAAAGAAGGAAAAATTACTGCAGCTCAAGGTTACCTAGCTTTTGAAGCTGGAGCATTTCCTGGATCGCCTATTGGTGGAGCTACTGCATGTATGTTGTCTCCATATGATATAGAGAATCTTTTATTAGATGGTTACGATGTAGTAAATAACAAACCAAAAACTACCGCTTACAGAGCACCTGGAGCCCCAATTGGAGCACTCGCTGTAGAAACTATCGTCGATGAGATAGCTATTGAATTAAATATGGACCCTATAGATTTTCGGTTATTAAACGCTGCGAAAGAAGGTACTAGAAGAGCTGACGGTGTAATCAACCCCAAAATAGGAATGATTGAAACTTCAGAAATAGTACAAAATCATCCTAGCTACTCAAAGCCTTTAATCAAAGATGGAAAGCTACGTGGGCGTGGTACTGCATTTGGTTATTGGAGAAATAACACTGGACCTGCTGCATGTACTGCTGTCGTTACCCCTGACGGAAAAGTAAACTTAACAGTTGGACAAGTAGATGTAGGCGGATCGAGAACTTCTATGTCTCTACATATGGCAGAAGTATTAAAAATTCCAGTTGAAGACATAAACCCACAAGTAGGAAACACAGATGCTGTTGGTTACACGTCACTGACAGCTGGAAGTGGTGGAACATTTAAATCAGGATGGGCTGTTTATGAAGCAGCTCAACAAATCAAACAACAAATCATAGAAAGAGCTTCTATGATTTGGGATTCTCCCATAGAAGAAGTCGAATATATAGATGGAATTGTCAAACACAAATCAGACCCAGAACTAAAAATGGATTTTAAACAAGTTGCAAAAATCTCAACTAATACAGGAGGGGCTATTGTCGTAAGTGCTGGAGTAAACCCAGGTGGTGCTGGAGGATCATTTTCTGCGATGGTAGTAGATGTTGAAGTAGACCCAGAAACTGGAAAAACAACAATTCTAAATTGTACAGCATTTACAGACGCTGGTACTGCCATTCATCCATCATACGTTGAAGGACAAATTCAAGGCGGTGCTGTTCAAGGAATTGGATGGGCCTTAAATGAAGAATACTTCATGAGTCCAGATGGCCAAGTAATGAATACTAGTCTTTTAGATTATAGAATGCCTACAAGTTTAGATCTTCCAATGATTGATGCTGTAGTAGTTGAAGTACCTAATCCCGGACATCCATTTGGTGTCAGAGGTGTTGGTGAATCTCCATTGATTCCACCCTTAGCTGCATTGTCTAACGCAATACATGATGCAACAGGTGTAAGAATGCGTGAATTACCTATGAGTCCTTCTAATGTTCTCAAAGCTTTAAACAACTCCTAACCATATTGCAAGAATCATATTTTCTGATAATCTAGACAACTGATTATTAAGCAACTGACGGAGTATAAATTATGGCTAAACAGTTCCAGTTTAAGGATGATGCTCGAGAGCAACTCATGCAGGGTATTGATCTCATGGCACGAACTGTGGGAATCACATTAGGACCAAACGGTAGAAACGTTATTTTAGACAGAGAATTTGGGCCACCTCAAGTTTGCAGTGACGGAGTCACAATAGCAAAAGAAATTGAACTAAAAGAACCCTTTTTAAACATGGGAGCTCAATTGTTAAAAGAAGCCGCTTCTAAAACTAATGATGATGTAGGTGACGGCACAACAACAGCTACTATTTTAGCTCAATGGATCACAAAAAACGGATTTAGAAATATAGCTGCTGGCGCTGACCCAATGTTATTAAAACAAGGAATTGACCAAGCAATAGAAGCTATGAAACCCAAACTAATAGAAATGTCTAAACCTGTCTCTAGTGACGAACAAATCAATCAAGTCGCCACTCTCTCAGCTCATGATGATGAGATGGGATCTTTTATAGGGCAAGTAATGAGTAAAGTTGGAGTTGATGGAGTTGTTACAGTAGAAGAGTCTCCTAGTAGTGCTTACGAAACAGAATTTGTAGAAGGAATGGAAATAGATAGAGGTTATTTGTCTCCATACTTTGTAACAGACTCTGAAAAAATGATTACAGAATTATCAAATCCATATATTTTGCTAACAACTGAAAAAATAGCAAGCGTAGAAGAAATTGTTCCATTTTTAGAAAAATTCTCTGAAGTAGGCAAAGAATTAGTGATTGTTGCTGAAGATGTTGAAGGACAAGCATTAGCAACTTTAGTTGTAAACAAGATGAAAGGGGCTTTTAATTGTGTAGCTGTAAAAGCTTCAGGTTTCGGCGAAAGAAGAAAAGCTATTCTTGAAGATATGTCTATATTATTTGGGGCTACATTAATCAGTAATGAAACAGGAAGAAGGCTCGACTCTATAGAAGTAAATGATTTAGGGAGATGCAGGAGAGTAATTTCTACCAAAGATACAACTACATTTGTAGATGGTGCAGGAGATTCAACTGCCATCTCTGACAGAATTGAAAATATCCGGTCTCAAGCCAAAGAAACCAAATCAGATTATGACAAAGAGAAATTAGATGAACGTGCCGCCAAACTTTCCGGTGGCGTTTCTGTATTAAGGGTCGGTGCAATTACTGAAATCGAATTAAAAGAAAAAAAACAACGTGTTGAAGATGCCTTATCAGCTACTAGAGCTGCTATGTCAGAAGGAATACTTCCTGGTGGCGGAACTTCCTTAATAAGAGTTGCTGAAGATTTAAGAAGTCAATTTTCGGAAAGAAATGACGTTAATACAGGCGCAAACTTAGTATTCGATGCTGTTGCAGCTCCTGTCAAATTATTAGTTGATAATGCGGGATACAGTGGAGAAGTAGTAGTTAATGCTATTCTTCAAGGTTCTGATGACTACGGATTTGATGCAGAACACAACAAGTATGGAAGCATGTACGAATTAGGAATTATTGACCCAGTAAAAGTTACTCGGTCCGCCTTAGAAAACGCAGCAAGTATTGCAGGAATGATATTGACTACAGAGTCAATACTTACTGAGTATAATCCACCTAAACTGCCCGCTCCTTTTGACGATTAAATCATAATTTTTAAAAGAATTTTTTATGGTAACAACTGACACTAATCAAAGTATTAAAGTAGATGCCGTAAGCAAAAGCTTTGGATCATTAAAAGCTGTCAAAAACCTATCATTTGAAATAGGGAAAGGTGAAATTGTAGGTTTCTTAGGAACTAATGGTGCTGGTAAAACCACTACCATGAAATTAATAACTTCCTTTTATACGCCTGATGAGGGCTCTGTAATCATTAACGGTTTAGATAATTCTATTCACGATATCGAAACAAGAAAAAGCATAGGATATCTACCAGAAAACAATCCATTATATGAGGATTTATTAGTCAGCGAATATTTAAATTTTATAGCGGATTTAAGAGGCATCTCAAAATCTGATAGAAAATCAAATCTTGAATCTACTATCAACCAAACTGGGTTAGAAGATGTTTTTTACAGACCCATCAGTGAATTATCCAAAGGCTATCACCAGAGAGTAGGTTTAGCAGGTGCGATTTTACATCAACCTTCAATACTAATTTTAGATGAACCCACAGAAGGATTAGATCCTAACCAAAGACTTACTATGCGTGAATTAATAAAGTCATTAGGGACTGAGAGAACAGTTTTAATTACAACACATGTGATGCAAGAAGTGGAAAACACTTGTGAAAGAGTAATAGTTATAAATAAAGGTGAATTAGTAGCAGATAAACCAGTAGATCAAATGTTACAAATCACCCCCGGATTAAGAAGGGTTTATGTAGAAATAGAAGGACGTGAAATTGAAACTGGATTATCCACATTAAATTCAGTAGATTCTGTAGAAAGGTTAGACCCAATTGATACTAGAAAAAGATATGTAGTTAATTTATCTGGAAATCAAGATCCCCGTCCTGAAATATACAATTTATGTGTATCAAAAAATTGGACACTTTGGGAATTACACGAAGAAAGAATGAGATTAGAAGATGTTTTCCATAATCTCACAGGTGCTCAAACATCATGAATTCGCCATTTTTTGCTTTGATAAAAAAAGATCTAAAAGGATATTTTGATCAACCTACTGGTTACATATTATTAGTTGTTTTTGTTTCGATACTTTCATGGTCTTTTTTTAAAGCAGCTCTTTTATTAGGAGAAGCATCACTAAGGCCTCTATTTTCTGTAAATTTTGCAATTGACCAGCCATCTTTACCATGGATAATGGCAATATTTATTCCCGCAGCTACCATGAGACTTCTTTCAGAAGAACAAAGAGATGGAACCCTAGAAACATTATTGACTCAACCAATTCGAGGTTGGGTCATTTTGATTGCAAAATTCATTGCAGGATTGATATTTGTTTCGATCTCAATTCTAGCGACACTAAGCATACCTATATCTATAATTTCAGCAGGGAATTTAGATTGGGGAGCAGTTTTTGCTCAATATTTAGCTTCTATATTTCTAGCTGGATCACTAGTATCAATCGGATTATTCACATCTAGTCTCACAAGAAATCAAATCGTAGCTTTTATTATTGGTCTGACTTTAAGTATGGGACTAATGATTGTTGGCCTAGACATAGTAGCGGTAACTTTACCAAGTTCTTTAGCAACGCTATTACAACTACTTAGCCCTATCACACATTTTTCTAATGTTGGAAGAGGGATTATAGATTTAAGAGATATTTTATATTTCTTATCTTTAATTTCAGTTTTCTTAAGTGCTACTTTTCTGATCATTAAAGGCAGAACACTAAGTCACAAAACTGCTCAATACAGAAACTTACAATTAGGAGTTGGTGGATTAATAATTTTGAGTATTTTAATTGGATGGTTTGGAAGCTCAATTCAAGGAAGATTAGATTTAACAGAAGATAAAATCTTTTCTCTTACTCCTGCTACTATAGATATAGTGAATAGTCTAGAAGATTTAATGACTATTGATCTGTTTTTGTCAGAGAATCCTGCAGTAGAAATTACTACAGTATCAAGAGATGTGAATGATTTCTTAATTGACCTTGAAGCTAATTCAAACGGAATGGTTAAAATTGTAAAACACTATCCCGAAAATGATCCTGTTGCAGAACGAAAAGCTCAAAATGCAGGCATTCAACCTACACCCTTTCAAACTATAGATCAAGGCAACCTTGAAATTAACAATAGCTACCTCGGTCTGACTTTAACTTATCTGGATAAAAGAGAGGCTATAGGTTTCGTAAGTAGTGTGGATGGGTTCGAATACCGCTTGGTTAGTTTAGCCAATAAAATGCTGTCAGAACTTTCTATCAAAAAGAAGGTAGGATTTTTGTCTGGTCATGGTGAGACAGACCCAACAAGAGAGTTTGACACTTTTGCAAGATTACTAAGTCAACAATATGACATTACTAGAATAGACCCAGATGAAAACCAAGAAATAGATTTAAATGAAATAGACGTATTAATTGTTAGTTCTCCTAAATCTCGTTTACCAGAAAATCACAGATCTTCTATAAAAGAATATATTGAATTAGGCGGTAAAAGTTTATTTCTTATCGAACCTGTTCTTGTAGATTACAATCAATTTACCGGAATTCCTAATCGAGAGAATTCATCAGATTTTGTCTTTTCAGAATTTGGAATATCAGTTGAAGAAGACATTGTATTCGATATGCAATCTCATGAAACTATCTCTTCTAATACTGGTGTATCAGCAATGTATCCATATTTTATTAAAGCTGAAGTAAGCGACTCCAAAGTTGGAGGAGAAGTGAACAGCGTTGTAATGCCATGGGCTAGTTCCGTGGGAGTAATAGGCAATAATTCTAGTGAATATAAAATTTCACCTCTGTTATCTACAACAGAATTTGGAGCAATAGATTTTACCTACCGTAACTTATCACCAAACGCACCAATTTTTTCTGAAATTACTCGTGCAGAATTGGTACAAAGTGATGTAGGAATGATAGCTGAAGGCCAAAATGGCTCTAGAACTGCTGTAATCAGTGATTCTGAATGGTTACAGGAATTTGCTATTAATAGATTTGCTGGTAATTATCTGTTTGGCTTAAACGTTATCGACTGGCTAGCTCAAGAAGATAATCTAGCATCCGTCAGGTCAAAAATTGCAACCCGAAGAGATCTTGTTTTCTCTTCAGATACTCATAAAACTATTGTGCAAACCTTCAATACAATAGGCATGCCAATAATATTTATCAGCATAGCATTCATACGATACTTCCAAAGAAGAAGTAAAGGCTTCAGGCAAAGATTGATTAACAGATCAAATAGAAATCAAGATTTGGAGAATAACTAATGAAACCGAAACAACTAGGATTAGTTTTAACATCACTAATTGTTTTAGGAATAATAGCTATTATTGTTAGAATAATATTCTCAGGAGATTCTGCATACGTATTAGAGGGATTACTTCCTATATCAGAAGATGTAATTGATTCTGTGACTATAGAATCTACAGAATCTTCTTTAACTCTTTACAAAATAGATGTAGGAGCATGGGAAGTCGAAAAGTACCCAGCCTTTGAACCTAAAATGGGTGAGTTCTGGCAACATGTTTTTGATATAGAACAGGCTCAACTAGTTGCAAGAAATCCTAAACACCACCAACTATTAGGAGTGAATCAAGAAAATAGTACTAAGTTAAACTTCTTCTTAGGGCCATCTTTGCAAGAATCTTTTCATATAGGTAAATGGTCTCAAGATGTAAGGTTATGCTACATAAGAAAAGCAGGAAAAGATGAAGTGTATGGTATCCCCTGTCCTAGAGGAAATGTTTTTTCAGCTAATTCAGATGCATGGAGAAATCCTATAGTATATTCAGTTCCCTACAGTGAAATAGAATCTTTCGATTTTATCTATCCTGATAGTCAACAAAACTTTTCGTTGATTTTAAACGATGACATGACTTGGTCTGCTAGAAACAACACTTCTAATCAATTAGCAAACCTAACAATGCTTCAATATTTATTCCAAGCCGTTCAGTTGATCCCTGCTATTGGATTTGCAGACGAAGAGATTAGTAAACTGTTAGATTTTGACGCCCCTGATGGAGCCTTGCGAATTAACACATCTGAAACGTCAAATACTCCCACCACTAGATTAAAATTCATTAAAAAAGATGATGTTAGCTATTATGTTAAGTTATCATCTCAGTCAACGGTATTTATAATGGACGGTCAAACTGCTGAATTTCTCATGATGGACATTTCAGACATATCAGTTTCCGAATAAAGTGAAAAATGACTGACAGATTGGTTTCAGGTGATTCTCTTGAAGAAGATTTAAATAATGACAACCATCTACGGCCAAAATCATTTACAAATTACATTGGACAAGAATCAGTCAAAAGTAATCTAACTATATCTATTGAAGCAGCTAAACAAAGATCAGAGCCATTAGATCATGTACTACTTTATGGCCCTCCAGGTTTAGGAAAAACTACCCTTTCTAATATTATTTCAAACGAGATGGGGGTACAAATCAAAACTACCGCAGGGCCAGCTATTGAAAGAGCCGGAGATATGGTCTCTCTTTTAACACAAATGCAAGAAAATGACATTTTATTTATCGATGAAATTCACAGATTAAACCGTGTGGTTGAGGAAGTTTTGTACCCTGCAATGGAAGACTATTTTGTCACATGGGTAATTGATCAGGGTTTAAAAGCTAGAAGTATGAATTTACAACTAAAACCGTTTACTTTAATTGGAGCGACTACACGTTTTGGCTTAATGAGTGCTCCATTAAGAGATAGATTTGGGTCAATTTACAGACTAGAATTTTATAATAATGAAGAAATGAGCCAAATACTCCAAAGAACAGCTAGAATACTCGATGTTGAATTTGATAAATCAGGAATTACTGAAATAGCAAAAAGATCAAGAGGAACTCCAAGAGTCGGAAACAGATTGTTAAGAAGAGTAAGAGATTTTGCTCAAATCAAATTCAATAATTATATTTCTCAAGATGTGGCTTTAACTGCATTAGAGACTCTCAAAATTGATAATTTGGGACTAGACAATACAGACATAAGCGTTTTGAAATGTTTAATAGAAAAATTTGAAGGCGGACCAGTGGGTATTGATACTATTGCGGCATCAATTAATGAAGCTCCAGAAACTATAGAAGATGTTTATGAACCCTATTTATTACAACTTGGATTTATAGACCGTACAAAAAGAGGCAGAATAGCTACTGCTAGAGCATATAAACACTTGGGATATGATATAGGATTTGGTAAAACTAATGACACCCTTCAAACTCAATTAGATTTTGACAAAGATTAATCTATCTGAGTATTTCTAGATTTTAACCAAACATAAGCCCATATTGCTACCAATGTAAAAACTAAAAATCCTCCACCTAAAATAGTGATAGTTTGAAACTCATTCTCCAAAAAACCTCTAATATCATCCCCAAATATAGCGATCAATACTCCTAAAGTAATAAATCGACCTCCTCTACCAATCAAAGATGCTATCAAAAATTTTTTCATATTTAACTGTAAAATTCCTGAAAGTATTGCAAAAACCTTATAAGGGATTGGTGTAAAAGCAGCTATCAAAATAGCCCATACTCCATATCGGTTAAAAAAATCTTCTGCCTTATCTATCAAAGATTCTGAAATCATTTTTGACAAAAGAGGTTTACCAAACCATTTACCCAAACCATAACCAAACACTGCTCCTAACACAGAAAATATAGTACAAATCACCCCAAATAATATTGCTTGATTAGGAGACAACAATGCCATTGCAATTAATAATGGGTCAGGTGGTAATGGAGAGAATACTGACTCAAAAAAAGTCATAATTCCTAGAATAACTAAAGACCATTCACTCTCGGCGAATTTTTCAAGAGATGCCCACTCCATCAGGTCCTCATTTCTATTTCAAATTCTTGATTCACTTTATTGACTTCAACTTCAAGAATAAATTTTGTATTTTCTTGTTTTTCTAAATTAATTGACTCACCTGTCGAAGAAAGAATTTCAATTTTCTTGCCATCTATTTTATATTCAGGAACATTTAATGGTATTTCCCTTAGTGAATTAAGGATATTTTCTTCTTCTTGTTTAAATTGATAGGCCTGTTCAAGAGAAACTTCCTGAAATTTAACAGTGCATCCAGGAACCATCTGCGCTAATCGACTCCAATCAGCGGATATCACAGATGCTATTTTTGTATAGCCACCTGTTGTACCTCTATCAGAAAGTAAAATTATCGGTTCTCCACTTCCCGGAATTTGTATGGTTCCAAAAGTGTTCCCGTCAGAAATCACATCAGGGCCATCATTATGAATCAATTTTGGACCAGAAAGACGGCAGCCTATTCGATCAGAATCTGGTGTAATTTGATATTCGGAACTCAATAATTCATTAATACTGGAATCAAAAAACCTATCGTCTTGAGGCCCTAAAACAACTCTAAGGGTTTCTTTGTCATGAAATACGGGAGGTGATTTTAATTGTTGAGTATTTTTAAATGCTTTTTCAGAATTATTGATGAAAGAATCACCCTCTAGTAATGGTCTTCCTAAATATCCTCCAAAATTAGCAGGCACATAAGTAGAAAAACTGCCTAAAATCTTATTAAGATTTGGAGAAGAAAACCCTCCATTGATTGACAGATATCCTCTCCCACCATTTGATACAGGACCATCAAAAGTCAAAGTAGATTTTGGATTAATTTTAATAGTTGACCAGTTTTTAACTTTCTTACCATTAATTTTTGGAGATAAATCTGCTCCAGTTACTGCAATTACAGCTGAATCCTCAAAATATAACTCTGGACCAAAAAGCGTCATTTCCAAAGAAGGTAAATTATGATCATTTCCTACAAGTAAATTTCCTGCCTTGAATGAAAATATATCCATAGCACCTGACTCAGGTACACCTAAGCGTTGAAATCCCTTTCGGCCAATATCCTGAATAGTAGTAAATGTTCCGGGTGTAACTACAGTGATCAACTTATTTGAACCTCTACAGTAAAATTTCTAGACAAAACAAGTTTTTCTATTTCACAATAATCATTTTCAGAACTTAAAGGAACAAATTGCAAATAATCTCCAGGAGAAAATATCGTAGGAGATGAAGATTCTTGATCAAACAAATTTAAAGGAGTCTTACCTATTAATCTCCATCCTCCAGGTGTAGGCATAGAATAAATTCCTGTCTGTGAATCAGCTATACCAACTGAACCAGCAGGTACCTGGGTTCTAGGATCAGATAACCTAGGACAATGTATTTCAGATGGTAAACCTCCAAGATACGGAAACCCTGGACTAAACCCTAAAGCATAAATCAAATATTTTGTAGATGAGTGGAATTCAATAACTTGATCAATAGTTAAATTGTTATAATCAGCAACTGACTGTAAATCGGGACCAAATTCTCCTCCATACAAAGTAGGAATCATAACTACGCGTGATTTTTTATTTTGAATGGTTGGTTGAATTTCAATAGATTTTAACCATTGAATCAAGGAGTCAAAAGAAATTTTCAAAGGGTCAAAATTAATTAACAGTGAAGAATATGCAGGAATAATTTCTTCAATAAATGGAAGGTTTTGATTCTCAACGAGATTAGTAATCGCATGAACCTTAGAGTTAATAGTTTCTGTTATTTCTTGACCTATTTCTATAAATAAACCTGTATCACCTACAGGTTTAAATGTGACATCATCAAAAATATTTTCAACTTTATTTTTACTATTCCAAAACACTTAAACTATTTCTCCTAATGGGAGAATAGAAATATCAGATTTGATAAATTCTTCTTTTAACAATTTAGATAGATCAACGGCTCCGGGGGTATCTCCATGCAAACAAATAGAATCAGCTTCTACTTCAACTAGATGGCCATCAACCGATTCAATGACTCCTTCTTGTACCATGCGAAGGCTTCTTTGAACAACTTCAGAAGAATCATGGATAACACTACCAGGCTTTGACCTTGAAACAAGCGTACCGTCAGAGTTTACAGCTCGATCAGCAAAAACTTCTTTTGCTACTCTTAAACCCATATCTTGTGCAATTTCAACCCACTTAGAACCAGTTAATGCCAATAAAATCACATCCTCATCGAATTCTAGAATTGCTTCGCAAATAGACTTTGCTAAATCAGGATCATTTACTGCCTGATTATACATAGCTCCATGAGGTTTAACGTGTTGAAGTTTTTTCAGAGAGGTAAATGCAGACAATGCTCCTGATTGATAAATTATATCGGCTTTAACCTCAGAAGGATCAATATTCATATTTCTGCGACCAAAACCTTTGAGATCCGGATAACTGGGATGAGCTCCCAAAGCAACATTGTATTGCTCTGCGAGCTCAACCGTACGCTTCATCCATAAAGAATCACCAGCATGAAATCCACAAGCTACATTAGCTGAAGTTATATTTTGGATGACCTCTTCATCTAGACCCATTTTATAGATCCCGAAGCTTTCACCCATATCGCAATTAAAATCAATTATCTTAGACATTATGCTGATTGTAGCAATAAGTCTGAAGTTAAATCAAAATTATTGAGATTTATTCAGCTTCCATAGATGCAACAGCTTCATGAAGATCCTCATAGGACTCAGAAGTAGCAATTAATTCCATTAATCCTTCTAATTCTTCGTGAAGGTGGTGAAGTTCTTCTTCAAGTTCTTCATCATGACCTTCTTCGTCATCATGAGCATGCTTGTCTTCTTCATCTTCGTGATGCTCACCTTCGTGTTCCATTGATTCATGAACAGCTTCATGAACAGCTTCATAAGTTTCAGAAGTAGCAATTAATTCCATTAATCCTTCTAACATTTCATGAAGGTGGTGAATTTCTTCTTCTAATACTTCACCGTGACCTTCTTCGTGATGAGCATGTTTATCTTCATCACCATGTTTATCATGATCATCATGATCATCATGATCGCCGTGCTCTTCTTCAATTCTAGCTAAAATTTCTTCAATTTGATCTTCGAAATTTGCATATTGAATAGCATTTTCAGCATCTTTTAGAGCATTAGCTTCATTAATAGCATCAGCCACCAAAACTGTAACTTCATTAGTTGCATCAGTGCCCAATCCTGTAGCTTGGCCCGTAGAACTACAAGCAACAAAAACTAAGGAAAGCATTAACACACTTAACATAGATATAATTGATTTCATCAAATCTCCCTTATAATTATCTCAAAATTATGCATTTTCATTATATCAGAAACGTTGAGAATGAGAACCATTCTCAAAAACAAATAATAAGGAGTTTATAAAATGGCTTTAACACCAGCAGTTCTTGAAATGGGAACAGGAATTGATTTACATGGGCAAAATGCTACTGAAGCTGCTAGACGAGCTGTATGGAATGCAGTTCACCAAAGTAGTTTAATGTTTTTAGGAGTATTTGGTCCTGAAACATCAAAAAATATGATAGTTGATGTAACTGTAGCTATTACAAGACCTGACGAAGTAGATGAACAAACAGTTTTATCTGTTCTACCTCACGGTAAAGGTAAATTGACTGTAATAGAAGGAGGAATGGAAATTGAGGGAAGAGAAGGATCTGGAGATTTTACTTTAATAGCCAACGCTGCAATCATAGTTAAATTAGATATTTAGGAGTAACCATGACCTCAAAACACGAAGTACTATGCCAAATAGTTAAAGCTGACAGTTTAGAAGTAGAAATATCTTCAGGTAGTATGACTAGACTAGCTGGAGTTTCCAAAGGTTTAGTAGGAGCTGAAGGTATTCATTTAGCTGTAGCTAATATCCCTCCAGGATGCGCTTCTAGTCCACATCATCATGTTAATTGTGAATCCGCAATATATGTGTCTAAAGGTAAAGGAAGGTTTTTAACAGGTCCAAAATTAGAAAACACATTAGATATAGAAGCCGGTGATTTTTTATATGTACCACAAAATTCTGTTCATCAACCAATAAATGATAGCCTCACAGAAGATATGGAATTAATTGTGGCCAGAAATACTCCAGT
>CETB01072200.1_pt1 | contig 14871 bp, 15 predicted proteins | sample 356381 | NCBI WGS metagenome assembly CETB01 (sample SAMEA2622545, study PRJEB7988) | marine metagenome | biome: marine biome (ENVO:00000447); feature: deep chlorophyll maximum layer (ENVO:xxxxxxxx); material: "saline water (ENVO:00002010), including plankton (ENVO:xxxxxxxx)" | depth 155 m | reverse complement strand
TGTCTTGATTAATCTTATGTTGGTATAATGATTTCATATAAATTACCAGTCTAAATGATATTAGTTCTCACTCTTATCTTTAGTGCTCTTTTTACTTACTTTGTTTTTGAAGTCTGTCTCATACCATCCAGAACCTTTCAGACGGAATCCTGATGTTGAGATTATCTTAGAAACACAATTTTGTTTTCCACATAATGAACATGTGCTTAACGGGTCATCTGTTATGCTCTGAAAGTACTCAAAAGTCCCGTCGCATTCATTGCATTTATATTCGTATATAGGCATCTTTCTCAAATTATATTATACAAAAAAAATGAAGTTTTATCTCTATCAAATTTAGTGTATAATCCACACGTAAATAGGTTATGAAATCAACAATAAAATTTTCCACAATTTTAACACTTTTATCAATATCTTGCCTTAGTTTGGCAGAAGATTATTCGGCAGGGAAAACAAAATCAGAGACATGCTTAGGGTGTCATGCAATTCCAGGATACAATAACGTATATCCCACATATAAAGTACCTAAATTAGCAGGTCAGCATGCAGATTACATTATTAGCGCGTTGAAAGCTTATCAAACAAAAGAGAGAAAACATCAAACTATGCATGCAAATGCAATGGGCTTAACGGAAGAGGATATGAAAGATATTGCTGAATACTTTGAGTCACTAAAATGATTAAGACCACTAATATTTACATTATTATTTTTATTTGTACTCTAACTCATGTTGCACATGCTGGTAGTTACCAAGCTGGAAAAGAAAAATCTCAAGTTTGTGCAGCTTGTCATGGTGTTGATGGCATATCTCAAATTAAGATATATCCAATTTTAGCTGGACAACATAAAAATTATCTTATACATGCCCTCAATGAATATAGATCTGGTATTAGGGATAATGTTGTCATGAAAGGTTTTGCTGCTGGTTTGTCGGACCAAGATATAGAAGACTTATCTCAATATTTTTCAATGCAGCAAGGGCTTAAAATTCCACCATTAAAGTAACTAATTTTTTTCAATATATCTGTACAACGCAGGTACTAGGTAAAGTGTAATCAAGGATGAAATAGCTATGCCGCCGAGAACAACTATTGCCATTGAGTATCTGCTTTCTGATCCAGCTCCAGTACTTAAAACAAGTGGAATAGCTCCTAATAGTGTTGAAACAGTTGTCATCATAACTGGTCTTAGCCTTATCATTGAAGATTCTATAATTGCCTCCTCAATAGCTAATCCCTCACGTCTTAATTGATTTGCAAATTCAACTACAAGAATTCCATTTTTTGCAATCAAGCCAATAAGCATCAAGAATCCTATTTGACTATAAACATTAATCGATGTCCCTGTTAGAAAAAGTGTATACAAACCAGAGGTTAGTGCTATTGGAACGGTTAGTATAATCGTTAAAGGATTTCTGAAACTTTCAAATTGAGCAGATAAAACAAGATAAACAACAAGCACAGCAAATATTATTGTAATTAATAAACTGTCCCCAGACTCAAAATACTCCTTGGAGGACCCACTGTAACTAATTTTTGCATTACCTGGGAGGATCTGATTTGTTAGATTCGTTAACTCTCCCAGTGCATCACCCAAAGGATAACCTGGTAGCAAGGATGCAGAGAATATTGTTGAAGGCATCCTATTAATTCTTTTCAAGGTCTCGCTTGAAGATGTTTCATCTAAGCTAACGAGATTTGAAATAGGTATTAACGATTTATTTACTGGCGATTTTATAAAAATATTATCAAGATTATCAGGAGTCATTCTAAAATAATCCTCAGCTTGTAAAATAACATTATAAGTAAGGCCATCTGATGCATATGTTGTGATTTTATTTGCAGCAAAGAGTGTTTCTATGGTTGTGCTTATCTCATCAGCACTTATTGATAATTCGTAAGCTCTATCCCTATCTATCGACAAATTAATTCTTGGATTGGTAAGTTTATAATCAATATTTGGGTTTTTGAAATTCATTGATTCAGTATTCGTAAGCAGTATATTACCCCACTCATTTATATCATCATAATTATTTCCACTTATCACTAGTTGAAGACCAGGTTTAAAATTACTACCACCCAAGCTAGGAGGATTAATGGCAATAACTCTTGCGCCAGGTATTGATATAAGCTTTGGAAATATTTCAGCGACAATTTCCTTCTGATGTCTTCTATCACTCCAAGGAGTGAGTGTGGCAAATAAATAGGCAGTGTTAACAGCGCCCGGCTGACCTGAAAATCCAGGCGCCACCACAGCAAATAATTTTTTAATTTCATTATTCTCCTTATATGTAACTAGATATTCTTCAACTTGTTTGACAATATTGTCCGTGTAATCAAGTGTGGAACCCTCTGGGGTAGAAACAACAATAATAAAAACACCACGATCCTCTGTTGGCGCTAGTTCTTTTTGTATCACTTGGAATAAGACTAGAGATACTACAATTACAACAATAGAAAAAATAAAGACTTTTCTGGGATTATTTTGGGATTTAATTAATGATTCTCTATAGAATTTTCTAAATTTACTAATTGCATCAGGTTCTATTTTTGCAGTCTCTTTATTTTTAAATAACCTAGAACATAACATCGGGGTAAGTGTTAGCGCAACAATGCTAGAGAAGATAACCGCGAAGGATAAAACTACACCAAATTCAATAAAAAGCCTGCCAGTCTTACCTTCCATAAATGAGAGAGGAAGAAAAACACTTACAAGCACTATTGTAGTTGCAATCACTACGAATGTAATTTGTTTAGTTCCTAGGATTGATGCATCATAAACAGATTCACCGCTATCAATTCTCCTTTTAATGTTCTCTAAAACAACTATAGAATCATCAACTATTAATCCAATAGCTAATACTAAAGCTAAAAAGGTTAAAACATTTAATGAAAAACCTAATACATATATTATATAGAATGTAGCAACTACAGATATCGGTATCGTAATTGCAGGTATCAACGTCGCACTAGGAGATCTAAGAAAATAAAAAATTACAGCTATAACCATCAACATAGAAATAAAAAGAGCTAATCTCACCTGAAAAATGGATTCTTTAACAAATACTGATTGATCATAACCAATGTTCATGGTTATGTTTTCTGGCAATGATGGCCTGATAAGTTTTAGTTCTCTCTTTACAGCATCAGCCACTTTAAGAACATTGGATTTCGTTTGTCTTACAATGCCAAGACCAATCGCATCCTCTCCGTTTGCTCTGAGAAAACCTCTCTCAGTTTCTGCTCCAATCTCAATTCTAGAAATATCATTTAAAGTGATTTTTTTGCCATCAATATTTTTAATTAATAGATTCTTAAATTCACCTATGGATGACAATTTTGAGGTCATCTGAAGGTCCAACTCTCTATTAGTAGAGTCCAGTCGACCAGCGGGTTTTTCAACATTCTCACGATTAATTGAAACTAGGACATCATTAACTGTAATATTCCTAGCAGACATTTCATCTGGATTAAGCCATACACGAACTGCATATTTTCTCTCACCCCCAATCGTTATAGATGCCACTCCTGGTAAAATGGAAAGACGATCTATGACGTTTCTATCTAGATAATCATTTAGCTGAATGCTTGTAAGCTGATTACTAGAAAATCCAATCCACATAACCGCTCTAGCATCAGTATCTGATTTCGATACTCTCGGTTGCTCTGAATTTCTAGGTAATTTAGAGAGCGCTCTTCCAACTTTTTCTCTAACATCATTTGCAGCAGAATCCATGTCACGTGAGAGATTAAATTCAATTTTTATACTTGAAAACTCATTCTGACTTTCGGATCTAATTTCTTTTATATCAGATATCCCTGATATAGAGTCTTCAAGAATCTGAGTTACATCTCTCTCCATGATCTCTGCCGACGCGCCTCTGTATATTGTCGAGACAGTAATAACAGGTTTATCAATATCAGGATACTCTCGTATTGAAAGCTTATCATATGAGACTAATCCTAAAATTATAAGAAATAAGCTAATGACTATTGCTAGTACAGGTCTATTAACAGTTGTTTCAGAGATATGCATATTAATCTACTATGTTAATCAACGATTGGTCTTTAAGTTTTTCCTGACCCATATAAACTATGTTATCTTTTACGTTTAAACCTGATGTTACCTGAATTAAAGCATCGCTTCTGACACCAATAGTAATATTTTTCATTACTGCTTTATCATTATTAACGACATAAACATAATGTTTTCCATCAATGCTTAAAAGAGCTTCTTCAGGAATTAGAATTGCATTATTTATACTCTCTAGTATTAAGTCCACCTTCATTAACAAACCTGGTCTAAGCAGGTTACTTTCATTATCTAGCAACGAGTATGCAGCAATCGTCCTAGTGCTCTTATCAATGCGAGTGTCAATGAAGTCTAATTTAGCGGTGAATTTTCTATTAGATAAATTATCCGAGATTGCTCTAATTTTTATATCTTTGGTCAGGAAAGGAGCTAACCTTTCAGGTAAATCTAATTCAAGTTTCATTTTATTATTATTATCTAGTGATGATAAAAATGTACCTTTAATTACTGCATCCCCTTCACTTTTTTTACTTAATCCAATAAGTCCACTAAAAGGAGCATATATCTCAGCCATACCTACTTTATCGGATGACAGAATACTATAAAGTTTTTGATCTTTAGAAATCCTTGTTCCTTCAATAAAATGAATTTTATGAATGATGCCATTAACTTTTGATGTTATGTCGAAGGATTGAAAAGATTTGATAGTTGATAATGTACGAAATTTATTTTCAGCAGTATCAATAATCACAGGCCTGGCTTTGACAGCAATAATCTGTGTTTTGTTTAGAAATTTCATATAAGATTGATATTTCATTCCCAAATTTATCGCTCCATAAACTAAGCCAATGATAAAGAGGAATACAAGTATATTTAGTGGACTTATATTTTTTATGAAATCTTTAATTATTGTTATCATCAGAATCAATGCATATTATTGAAACTACTCGCCCAGTCTGACTTTCCCTTCGATAAGAATAGTACTGATCAGGATTAGAAAATGTGCATATATTATCTAAATAAATCTTCTCAACACCCTCTTGTTTTAAGATTATTTTAGCAACATATTTTAAATCTAAATACCATGCACCTATATCTTTTGTCCGTGAAAAAAATTCTGTAGAAATTTTAGACAATTTATTAAACACATCCTCGCGTATAATGTAATTTTCTGGGTTAATTGAAGGGCCAATCCATACAACTACGTCTTTTGGATCTGTAGCAAATCTCTTGAGGAATTTCTGAATGATTCCACCAGCCAGTCCTCTCCAACCAGCATGAATTACACCAATTTTATTTCCATCATTATTTGAAATCAATATTGGCAAACAGTCTGCGGATAAAACAGCTAACGGTAATCCTTTCACAGATGTATAGCACGAATCACACACTAAGTTATCAGTTGAGCTTTTTGCTACTCTAACCGTGGCACTATGAATTTGTTTCATAAATATTGGCTTAGTATTTAAGTTCAATTGTTTAATCATTGAATCACGGTTCTTCTTAACATCTTTAGGATTATCACCAACATCTAAACTCATATTTGAAAACTTAAAAGCTCCATTACTCCAGCCACCAATTTTAGTGGAATGATAAGCTATGATGTTTTTAGGTGCACCCCAAGCAATTTTTCGTATTTGTACATCCATATTATTTCCCAAGCGCTAATGACCTTATAACATTAAATGTATCCCCAGGTAAACACTCAATTTCAATATCTTTATTATCAAAAGGATGTTTAAACTTCAAATAGTATGCATGAAGAGCAATTCCCTCAAAATTCTCCATATATTCTTGAAGTTTTTTATTTTTCTTCAACCTACTAAGTCTATAGCCATAGAGCTTATCTCCTAATATTGGATGACCTAGATCTGATAAGTGAACTCTGATTTGATGAGTCCGTCCAGTAATTATCTCTATATCTAAGACTGATGCATCTTGTGTATATAGAGTAGAATGTAGTATAGTTTTTGCTTTTTTACCATTATGGTCCACAATCATTTTTTTTCTGTTAACTCGATGACGACGTATAGGTTTATCTATTATAATTTTGTTCTTCAGTGATCCAGACACAACAGCCATATATTTTTTCATAATCTTTCTTTCTTGAAGAAATTTAGAGAGAATAAATTGACTCTTAAGATTTTTACAGACAATTAAAGAACCTGATGTCTGCTTGTCTAGTCTGTGTATAATGCCTGCTCTGGGTAATTTCTTGAACATAGAGTTATAATGTAATAGAGCATTTTGAAGAGTTCCACTATAGTTACCTATTGCTGTGTGTGTCACCATGCCAGGAGGTTTGTTTACAATCAATAAATCCTCATCCTCGTATAGAATATTTAGGTCAATGTTTTCAGGTGAAACATCAATTTCCTCATTTTCAGTAATCTCAATCTCAACTTTAGATCTTTGTTTAATTTTGTCTTTAGATAAACATTCCTGACCATTTATCAATAGTCTTTTGTCCTTTATCCATCTCTGGATTCTTGACCGAGAATACTCTGGTAACTCTCTCGATAGGATCTGATCAAGTCGTAGTTCATGATCCGGTAGAATGTTAAATTCAAAAATATTCTTAGATTTCATACCACATATCCTCTAACTAATCTATAATATCAAAATGATTAGAAAATATCTTGTAACTTGTCTGATAATAATTTGTCTTTTGCCTAGCTGTAGCTTTTTAGACAAGATGTTAGAAGACGAGGATACTACAGTCGGCCTGACAGCTGCCCAATTATATAGTGAAGGAAAAGAATTCCTTAATTTGGAAGACTTTAACAATGCTATAAGATACTTTGAGGTATTAGAATCAAGATTTCCATTTGGAAAATATTCAACACAAGCAATGCTAGATCTTTCTTATGCTTACTATGCATCTGATCAACGAGATACAGCTATAATAGAAATCAATAGATTCATAAGATTATATCCTAATCATCCTGAGATTTCTTACGCATACTATCTTCGAGCACTAGCAAATTTTGATAAAGATGCCAACGTGCTGACTCGTTTCTTCGGTTATGATCCATCAAGATACGACATCACAGCGCTGAAAGAGTCATTCAATGATTTCTCAATAGTGGTTAATAGATATCCCGATACTAAATATGCTGAGGATTCACTAAACAGATTAATATATATAAGAAATCAAATTGCAAGGAGTGAGCTGTATATTGCAGAGTATTATCATAAGCGGTCGGCTCATGTTGCTGCTATTGAAAGAATAAAATATATGCTAGAAAACTACGGAGGTACTCCGAGTACAGAGCAAGGTCTTCTAATTCTGATTGAGAGTTATAATAGCTTGAATATGAGACAGTTAGCTTTTGATACTGCAAGAGTTCTCAAAAAAAATTATCCAGAATATAGAATAGATGAAGTAAATCAAAGTATATTAGTTTCAAGAGTTCGCAGGAATGATGATAAAGTTGGTTCAGATAATTCCCACGTAGACGATAACTGGTATGATATATTTAATATATTTAACATATTTAATTGATCATTAACTCGTCTTTATTTTCTCATCAATAAAACATACTGGTATCGGATTCATTTTGTGTAAATTATCTTCTCTAATTTCGATATATTTTTGATAATGCTCGCTATCAGGATTCAACATTGCTTCTTCAATTTCCTCATATGATAAACCTAATTGTTGTTCATCACTTCTGCCATCCTCCCAGAGACCATCAGTAGGTGGTGCCTTTATAATATCCTCATGAATTTCTAGATGAGCTGCCAGTGACCGTACCTCAGATTTCGTTAAGTCTGCTATCGGAGATATATCTACTCCTCCGTCTCCGTATTTAGTGTAAAAACCCACACCAAAATCCTCTACTTTATTACCCGTACCAACAACGATGCCGGTGGAGGAGGCTGCTATTTGGTATAATGCTAACATTCTCATTCTAGCTTTTGTATTAGCAAGACCAAGATCGCTAGAAAAACCAAAATTGGCAAAACTATCCTTCAAATTATCGTATACATTAGATAAATCAATTTCGAAGTGTGTCACGTTTGAATGATCTTCAACTAACTGTTTGCAATGCAATAAACTCAAGGATATATCTACTGATTTGATTGGTAAAGTTGTTACAATTGTTTTTTTTCCTGTGAGCGCACAAAGTTTGCTCACTAGTGCTGAATCAATACCACCAGAGACGCCAACTATAAAGGCAGATATCTCTCTTTTTGAGTTATCGATATAAGCCTTCAGCCAATTCAGAATATGTAAAACTACAGCTTTATTGTTCATAATTTAAAAAATATCTATACTAGACCAAAATGTATAATCATTTTAATAGAGTATAATAAAATAGTCAAAAAATACAAAAAAAGATAATGATACGTATAATTGCAGTACTTTTTGTAATATTATTAATAATAATATTATTGAATAGATTCAAAAATAAAAGGAGATCTAAGGAGAAAACAAAGGAACTTCTTAAGTATTGCAAATATTGCGAATCATATGTGACAGATGAGCAGAAATGCGTTAACAAGGGTTTTGATCACAGAGATTTAGACTAAACGAGCTATGAAAAGACCGCCACTTCTTTTAACACTGACTATTATCATGATAATCGGCATATTACTCTCTATATCATTAAAACAATGAAAAATATTTTTATCATTACAGGACCAATAGGAGCAGGAAAATCATCAGCATGTAAGTTTCTAAAAAGATATGGCTATACATATATAAATTCAGATAAATTTGCGAAAGAAATAATAAAAAAAAATAAAGGTATTAGAAAAAAGATTTCTGAGCTATTAAGTATAGATAATGATTTGTCTAAACGAATGCCATGGAAAAAGATACGCGACTTTATCTCTTTAAATATGAATAATAAAAAAAGTTATGACGCAATAATCCATGATATTTTTTATAAGAAGTTAAATCAGCACATAAATATTGGTATACATGATTATGTTATTGAAATACCATTAGTAGAGACAATCAGACAAATCAAACAAAAAAAAATTATAATCTGTATACTAGCAAGTTATAAAAAAAGAAAAGAGAGATTTACTAAAAATAAGCATAAAAATGAGTTTCAATTTTGTAGTCTAGATAATTTACAACAAAGCCGTGAATTTTACATAAGAAATTCTGATTATGTAATCAATAATAATAAAGAATTAGATATAATGACTAGTAAACTAATTTCAATTGTAAATAAATATCAATGACAATATTATCTGATAATCAAGTCACAATCTATGAGGAGCCCGTTGTAGAGAGAGTGCGTAAATTTATTAGAATGGAGTCATTATTTCAGAAGTTATTTTATTTTAAAAGCAAAGAAAATCCATTAGAGAGCTATGTAGCACTTCAGTCACTTTGCGAGATTTATGAAATATTAGCTAGATCTGATATTAAATCTGAATTAATAAGAGAAATTGAAAACTATAATAAGATTTTTAAAAAAATACGAGATATTCCGGAGGCAGATTCTGATAAATTGAATTCTATTCTAGAAAAACAGAAGCTACTTCTTGATTTACTGCATGGGATACAAAGCAATTATGTAGATTACCTATCTAATGACGTTCTCTTTAAAACTATACAAAAAAATTGTTCCTCGCAGATGCAACCGGCTTCCGTTGATTTTTGGTTATCCAGAGATATAGTCTGGAGAGCGAATATCATTGATTTGTGGATTGAGCCATTACTATTCATAAAAAAATCAATTGAATTTATTCTCGAACTAATAAGGAAATCTGGGCAGTTTAATGACAAACTTGCAGAGAAAGGATTTTATATAGATAAACTAGATCCTAAAAAAAATATACTTTTAGTGAGAATAACAATAGCGACAGATCTTTATTATTTTCCTCAAATAAGTGTGGGCAAGCAAAGATTAAATATCATGTTTATGACAAAAGATGAGTTAAATAATTTCACAAAGTATCAAGAAGATGTTTCATTTCTTCTAACACTCTGCTCATTATGAACTCTTACTTTTCTGATACCAGAATTTACTTATACCTGCAACTCCACTTCCTCCATTAAGCAATGACAATTCCATAGATTTTGAATTGTTATCAATTCCTCCTAAAGCAAGAATTGGAAGTCCAGTTGTTGAACTCAATGACTTAAAACCTTCCCAGCCAAGCTCATTATTTTGTTTTTTTGAGGTTAAAACAGGTGACAACAATGCAAAATCGAAATTAAGTTCACATGCCTTATCTAAATCATTTCTATCATGACATGAACAGGATAAGTACTGTAAATTATAATCTCTTGACCAAATACTCCTCTGGTCAAGATGATGAAGTTTATAGGAGTTGTAATGAATTCCACCTATGAATTCTCTATAATCTTGTGGTAGTTTCTCATATATATCACATGAATCTATGATTAGTAATCTATGATTATGAATTCTTGGGAGGAATGATTTAACATAATTGCTATCACTAGATTTGATTATGTTTGCTATATACTTTTCTACTAAATCTAAATAATCAGTATCACTCATATTGCCTTGCCTAATTCTACAAGAGTAGACTTGATATTTGATATTTTTCCAAATTTCGAAGTGGTTCAAATTATCCGCAATAAATAATTCATTAGGTATTTCAAATAATCTTAGTATTCTATATGTTGAGGGTAAATATTTAAATCTATCATCATATAATGGGTTCGAAAAGATAATGCTTTTGTTTTCATTAGAGCCCAGCTTATAATCATGAGGTAATGAAACAAGATATATATTTAATTTAACTTTTAAGTTTTGGTAAGAATGAGTAATAGTTTTAAAGAAAGATATATGGATTTTAGAGTTATTTACTCTTTTGCCAGACTCAATATACACGCAATCAGACGGATCTATACCAATCTCTTCATATAATTCTCTTTCAAGACATTCTCTTGAACTCTCAGATGCTAATCTTTGCCCTCCAGGAAACTCATAAAAGTCAATAAATGGTGTTTTGGTTCTTTTTACGAAACACAATGGTTGTTTCCCAGGACCCATCCAATGATGCGATGATCTTCGATAGATAAAACCTAACGAACAATCCATGCTAATTAAGTTGAATATTTTGAGTTAATTTGAACATATTTTCTCGACAGATCCGAAGTAAACATATTAGCGTTGTGTGAACCAGAATTTAGACATATCTCAACATCTATACTTACATTTTTCATACTAGAAATTAATTTTTTTGAATTTGATTGATTTGTAGGAACTCCTTTCATGAAAACTGTTATGCCATTAATCTTTAAAATGACATCATTAGGGTTATATCTAATTTTATTGAGACTGCCTAATTTAGCTATAATCCTACCCCAATTAGGATCTTCACCAAATAATGCTGTTTTAAATAAATTTGAATTTGCTATTGAATAACAAGCCTGGTTAGCTTGTGTTAAACTATACGCTTTGGTTACTGATACTTTGCAGACCTTAGTTGCTCCCTCTCCATCACTTACTATCATATGTGCTAATTGTCTAAAGACACTATGTATATTTTGTTCAACAATTTGATAGTTCTTTTTATTTGTCAAATCAATTGAATTTAATCCAGTAGCAACAAATGCTACGCTATCATTAGTTGACATGTCGCCATCAACAGAGATCTTATTAAACGATTCTGCTGTGCAATTGTAAAGAATTTTATTTACAATTGATTTCGTCATCTTAATATCAACAAAAATAAAGGCTAACATTGTTGCCATGTTTGGTTCAATCATTCCGGCACCTTTAGATATTCCTCTTATTTCTATATCTACCCCTGATATTCTAAATTTCTTCACAACCCACTTTTCATATCTATCTGTTGTCATAATTGCCTTAGAGGCATTCTTAAGAGATGATTTAAATTTGAAATCACATTTATTAATTGAATTAATTATTCTTTTTATTGGTAATTGCTCCCCAATTATGCCTGTTGAAAATATAAGGATATTTTCTGATACGCATCCTAACTTTCTCGATAAAGCACGAATGTAGTCTTTTGCGTTCCTCATGCCTATACTTCCAGTACATGCATTTGCATTTCCAGAATTAATAAAAAGATATTTTACTTTGGAGTATGGATGCTTTAGTTTATTAATGATTACTGGTACAGCAGGAAATTTATTTTTTGTTGATATTATCCCTAATGTAGACGTATCAGGTAATTTAATACAAACACCATCAGCTTTTTTTCCTTTAATACCCAAATGGAGAACTTCAATCAATTCATTTATCATGATAGTCTCCCACAACATCTTTTATATTTTTTCCCAGATCCACATGGACAAGGAGCATTTCTTGATATATCTTTTTCAGCAGTAGTTGATTTTATATTTTGTGATAAATCATTATTACTTTTTGTATTACTGATTGAATCGGTATCTTTAATCTTTATTCTAGATAATATTTTTAAAGTTTCATAGTTATTGGTATATAGCATCTCCTCAAACATCTCAAAAGACTCTCTTTTATATTCATTTTTTGGATTTTTTTGAGCATAACCTCTAAGTCCAATACTTTGTCTTAAATAATCCATTGCATTAAGATGATTTCTCCAATCTTCATCAATGACTGTTAGAAAAATATTTCTTATAAGTTCTTTTTTATCAGAATCATTAATAAGCGACATGTTATGATTAACTTTCGAGAGTATGCATTCATAAATTGCATTAACTATTTGTTCAAAATTACTATCACTGACATTCAATGATGATTTATTTAAATCTATTAGAAATTCTGCATTGAGGAATTCTGTCAGTTGCAACAGATTTTCGTTGCTACCTCCCTCATTTAAAGACAAATGCGATTTAGCTATATTTAAGGATATTTCATTAGCCATAGATCTAATAACTTCATCAAAATTACTCAATCCTAGTACCTGGTTCCTCTGATTGTATATTATTTTTCTCTGTTCATTCGAGATATCATCATACTCTAAGAGGGTTTTACGAATGTCAAAATTGTGTGCCTCTACCCGCTTTTGTGCATTCTCTATAGACTTAGATACCCATTTATGCTCTATGGCCTCACCTTTTTGCATGCCTAATTTCTTCATTATTTCACTTACTCTCTCAGATGCAAATATTCTCATCAAATTGTCCTCTAATGAGAGAAAAAATTTTGTTTCTCCTGGGTCTCCTTGTCTTCCTGATCTTCCACGAAGTTGGTTATCTACTCTCCTAGACTCATGTCTCTCGGTTCCAATAATATATAAACCACCAAGATTTTTTACTTTATCCTTCTCATTAACGGTATTACTGTTAATTTTAGAATCCTGTATTTTGCCTCCAAGTACAATATCTGTTCCTCTACCCGCCATATTTGTCGCTATTGTGACTGCTCCTAGCTTACCTGCTTGAGCAATTATTTCTGCTTCTTTTTGATGATGTTTTGCATTCAATACAGAATGAGTGACTCCCTGCTTCTTAAGCAGTTTAGAGAGATATTCTGATGCCTCGATAGATGTAGTCCCAACTAAAACAGGCTGCTCTTTTTGATGTATACCAATTATAGATTCAAGTATCGCATTATATTTTTCATCACTTGTCAAATATATAAGATCAACATGATCATTTCTTATCATTTTCATATGCGTTGGTAGTACAACAACTTCAAGATTATATATTTGTTGAAATTCTAAAGCTTCTGTATCTGCTGTACCAGTCATTCCAGATAGTTTATTAAATAATCTAAAATAATTTTGGAAAGTAATAGATGCATACGTCTGATTCTCATTTTGAATTGAGACATTTTCTTTTGCTTCTATAGATTGATGAAGACCCTCTGACCAACGTCTACCTGGCATTTTTCTCCCAGAGAATTCATCAATTATTACAACAGCATCATTCTCAACAACATAATCGATATCAACCTGATACATAAGATTAGCTCTTAAACTAGAATTAAATATTTGTAAGAGTTGTATATTTTTTGGATTATAAAGATTGTCATTATTATCGATGTATTTATTTTTGGATAATAACAATTCTATTTCAGCATGACCATTTTCTGTCAATGAAACATTTTTTTGCTTCTCATCAATAATATAGAAATCATCATTGATATTATTTTTGATAAATAATTGTGCAAGTTTATTTACTTTTTGGTAAAGGTTCGTTGATTTATTAGCTGAGCCTGAAATTATCAGAGGAGTCCTAGCTTCATCAATTAAAACTGAGTCGACCTCGTCTACTATAGCGTATGATAATTTTCCCTGAACTTTGTCAGAAATAGAATACACCATATTATCTCTTAAATAGTCGAATCCAAATTCATTATTAGTTCCATAAACTATATCTTTTGAATACTGTTCTTTTTTCTCTGATATATTCATATCACTTGTTATAACACCGACACTTAAGCCAAGATATTCATAAATTTTACCCATCCATTCGGAATCTCTCCTAGCAAGATAATCGTTCACAGTTACTATAAAAACTGGTTCTGAAGAGAGTGAGTTTAAATACGCAGGAAGTGTTGACACTAATGTCTTCCCTTCTCCTGTTTTCATCTCTGCAATCTTACCGAAATGCAAAGCTATTCCTCCAAGAATTTGCTCATCATAATGCTTCATACCAACAGTGCGGACTGAAGCTTCTCTCACAATTGCAAAAGCTTCTACGAGTAAGTGATCTAAATTACTGGATTTAGCATATTCTGCTTTCAAATGTGCCGTGGCCTCTTTCAACTCATCATGAGATAAGGATTGATATTTACTCTCTAATGAATTTATTTCATTCACATAAGGCTTGTATTCACTCAATATTCTAGAGTTTCTAGAACCAAATATTTTTTTAAGAAGAGAGTTAAACATGCGTAATTTTATTGCTCATTAATAATAAGTTATCGTACAATAGAGTATAGATTGTC
>CETB01020751.1_pt1 | contig 14875 bp, 14 predicted proteins | sample 356381 | NCBI WGS metagenome assembly CETB01 (sample SAMEA2622545, study PRJEB7988) | marine metagenome | biome: marine biome (ENVO:00000447); feature: deep chlorophyll maximum layer (ENVO:xxxxxxxx); material: "saline water (ENVO:00002010), including plankton (ENVO:xxxxxxxx)" | depth 155 m | reverse complement strand
TTTCGGATAGGAAAATGTCGAAATTAAAATCGGGACTTCCATTGAGGTTATCTGTGGCTCAATTTGTTGCCATATTATTCGCTGTGATTCATGCTATGTCTCTAACTCACAGAACAGATGCAGCATCGGATCTTTCAGGAACATCATTTACCATGTTTATGTTCGGTGTTTCACTGATTTTAGTTTTGTTTTACATCGTCTTAGGGCCCCGTTTAGTCGATATTGAAAAGGCGTTTGAAGAACAAGAGTAGTGGCAGACGCGAATAGTCGTATAAATCGCCTCGCGATGTATTAACCGCATCGCGCTCCTTATCTATCATGAGAAGACCATGTGTTACTGGATGGGATATTATGAGTGCTAGCGATAGCAAGTCAGGAGCAAATAGAGGTTTGAGGAGAGGTAGTTCTCTAGGCCAAGTCGACCTCTCAGCATTACGAGCCCAATTTACGTCTACTCCCTCCCCATCTTTAGATCAGACGTTAATGCAAAATTCGCGTTTCCGAGAGGAAGAAAAGCTCCGTGCAAAGTTAAGGCGTGAGAGCAAATTACGCCGTGAGGCATTAGCAGAACGGATTTCTTTGATGCAAGACAATATGGCAACCGATATTTCCCGTCAGCATGAAATGACACTCAGCGCCTTTGAAGGCGAACTAAGAGGTCAGATGGAAGAGGAATTATCGCAATTAGAATCTGAGACTTTGACTCGTGAAGAAATTCGATTGAGAGAAATGCATGAAATGCGCCTTGAAAGAGAAATTCAAAGTTTGAAAGAATCTTTGGATGTTGAGCAAAACCGTAAGGTAGAGGAACATCGCACTACTGTAATTTCGCAATTGGAAAGTCAACTATCCGACGAGCATCGCAAACGTCTATCATTTCAAAGAGAAAGGCTAGAGATAGAATTCAACCAGTCCTTACAGAGAAAAATCCGTGATTTGGAAGCAACGATCCAGAAAGAAATGGAAGGCCGATTCGAGGAATTGGAATCCAAGGAAGTTGAGAAACTAGAGGAAGTCCAAAACCAGAAACTAGCCGAGAGAGAAGAATCTCTACGCCGAGGAATTCGAACAAGATTGGAGCAACAACTCAAGTTGAGATTGAAGCAAAGAGAAGCGACCATGCGTGCGGAATATGAAAGACGCAGCCTAAGATTGGAGGAAGATATAGCCGCATCTATCCAAGAAGAATTAGAATCTAAATTATCTTCAGAAACTAAGGAATTAGAAGAGAGAATGCGACAAGATATCGAACTAGCAGTCGCTCGAAGAAGAGAAGGTCTCAGGGGAGAAGTCGAAAGGCAGTTAGAGGCCAAGTATTCCGAAAAATTGTCTGAAAGAAAGAGCCGAATTAGGGAGAAATACGATTTGACATTCTCCAAGGCAGTTGACGATATTTCCCGCTCACTAGAATCCGAAATCGAAACAGAACTCGAAGCTAGGATGGACCAAGAATTTGCTGCATATCGCAATGCAAGAGAATCAGAAATCCAAAACCGTCTTGCACGTTTCCGATACGAGCGAGAAGCAGAGTTGCATGACCAGTTATCCGAGAGGTATGATGAAAAGAAGACCGATTGGTCTGAGCGTCTAGAATTAGAATTCAAGGCAAGAGAGACAGCAGCTAGGAAGGCCATCATGTCAGAGATTGATGGTAGGCTACGTAATGAAAGAATTACTCATGAAACCGATCTAGACCTGCTAAAGGAAGAAACTGTACTTGAACTCGAAGCAGAGATGGAACAGCGCTTATCAGAATTCAGAACACGTAAGGAAGACGAAGTTGCAACTCAACTAGAGAGACAACTGGACAAGCGCGAGGAAATCATGCGAAACAAGGCACTCATCGAAGTGCGAAAGCGTGAGGCTAACATCCGTGCAGAAATTGAGGCACAACTGGGCGTCAAGCGTTCAGAAATCCGTGACCGTCTGTCATCGTTGACTCAGCAAATGGATGACTTCCGTACTATGGCGGAAGTCAAGATGCGCGAATCAATTGAAGGTAAAGTACAGAGCGATATCGATGCTGATGAAGCAAGACTTGCAGAACAGCAACAAGAGTTTGACACTCTAAAATCTCAAGATGCAAGAGCAGAAAAGCGCCAATCTTGGTTACAAGCGATTTCCGGACAAGGAACCCAAGCACAACAGCCACAGATGGGTATTGACCCTAGTGCACTAGGTGCAAGACCAGGTTCTTTGGGTGCTACAGCCGGTAGACAGCCACGTGGTGCATTAGCTCAAGCAGCAGCACAACACACTCCTTCGATGGGATTAGCAGGAATGCGAGCACCTCGCTCAACAGCAAAAGCGCTAAGCGGCGCTCAGCCGATAGCCAGGCCTGTAAAGACACCAATAGGTGGAGCGAATCTACCAGGCATGGCTGCCAACCTCCCTCAGCCGATTCAACCTAAGGTTGTCCGAAAGCCGATTACAGCAGGCCCTGTAATTGCACCTTCTGTTGTAAAAGTTCCAGAAATCAAAGCGCCAGTAATCGAATCAGTTCCAGAACAGGTTGTTACTGCTCCTAAACTCGAAATTGAAACTGCGCCTAAAGAGTCTGAAGTGGCAAATATTGAAGCCGTTGCTCCAGTAGTAGAGAGTCTAGAACCTGAGATCGAAACACAGATTGAATCTATCGAAGATGTATTGGAAGAGGCCTCCGAAGATTTAGTCGAAGAGGTTCAAAAGATATCCACACTGGTTCCAATTAAGAAACTGGAAGTTGTAGAAACTGTAGAGGAAGTAAAAACAGCCGTATTAAAGCCAGTTACAATGAAAGTTCTAACTCCAGTCAAGAGAAGAGGACCTCCTCCATCATCTGCACCAGGACAAAAACCAGGGGAAGAGGATGAAAAAGAGGCAACTGCGTCTTTGAATCCGATTAGCAAACTCAACCCAGTCGAGTCTCCAAACACCGATTTGAACATAGAATCAGGTGAAGATGAAGCCTGAATGCTCAAACACTTCACTCCGTGCCATTCATAGGGCCGCCGTACTTGGGGGTAGGTATGAGGAAAGCACTCGCTGTTCTTCTTGCTCTGTTACTACTGCCTGCAATACCCGCAGTAGATGCTGAATCTAACTTACTAGAGGTCGGGATTATTGATACTGTAGATGGTCGATTCATACACACATCGTTTTCCTCTTCCTCAACCCTGCTAACCGTAACCACTGCGGGTAATATTTCCGAGCATTTCTGGGGCAGTGGTGAGCTGATTACCCAATGGTCAATCGAGTTGAACACAACAGCTCATTCAGCAACTCCTGATGCTACTGGACTACAGGTCGCAGTCGCACATACCGGCGGAGTATACATCGTTAATACCGAACTCAAAATCGTTACATCACAGTACAACACTTCCAATTCCGTAGATGCGGTTGAATGGGATTCAGAAGGAGATTTGTGGTTTGGTTTCTTTGGAGGAGAAAGGCGTGCTAAAGAATACGATTCAATCGAAGAAACTGGAGAAAATACAGAAGCACACAATACTGCTATGACTGCTATGACCATTATTTCTGAAGACAGAATTGTTACTGGTGGAAGGGACAATTTAGTCAAAGTATTCACGCAAGAAGGAGTATTGCAAAACAGTCTTTCAGATTTCACATCTTATCCAACCAAGATAATCAATGATGGAAATGGAAACATCATTGTTGGTTGTTCGAACGGTGATTTATTCCGATATGATTTCACGGATTGGTCTAAAGAAGAAACTTCAATTTCTAGCGGACAAAGTATCATTTCTATTACCGTCGCTACAAATGGAGAAATTCTAGTAGGAACTCAAAATGGTAAATTGCATGTCATTGATGATACCACATTTACTGAAAGTGACGATTTTTCCTCCGCAGGTAGAGTGATGATGGGAGTATACGGAGATTCAGGAGAATTATACATTATCTCGACATTCTCTTCTTCTTCTAAAATCAGATTGTTTGATTTAGATTCCGATGGAGACGGAGTTACAGATAGTCAAGATCATTTCCCGCTGGACTCTTCTCAAACAGAAGATACAGACGGTGATGGTTATGGAGATAACCCAAACGGAAACAACTCCGATGAATTCCCTGATGATGTTTCACAATGGACAGATACTGATGGAGACGGATATGGAGATAATCCTGACGGAAATGACTCTGATGCATTCCCAAATGATGCAGGACAGTGGATGGATTCTGACGGCGATGGATACGGTGACAACATGGGTTCAGAGAATGGAGATAGATTCCCTCAAGATTCCACACAGTGGTCCGATTCTGATTTTGATGGCTTTGGAGATAATCTCAACGGAACTGATGGAGACGAATGTCCAGATGAGAACGGATTTTCTACCATGGATCGAATCGGATGCAAGGATTCTGACAGCGACGGTTATTCTGACCCTACAGATGATTGGACCATAGGAAACGGAGCGGATTTCGCAATATATGATGTAACTCAATGGATGGATTCTGATTTTGATGGTTATGGAGATAATTTACAGGGTAATGACCCTGATGCTTGCCCACTTGAATGGGGCAATTCAACCAGCGCTTATATCCCAGAAATTGCAAGCGATGGCTCATTGACATTGACTTACGTTGTAACAGAAAAGTTCGGTTGCATCGACAGCGATGGAGATGGATTCTACGACTACGGCGATGATTTGCCAAACGATGCAAGAGATTACATCGATGCTGATGATGATGAAGTTGGTTTCAGCATGGATTATAACGATTCAAACAAACTAGTCCAGACGATAGAAGATCACTGTACATTAGTGATTACAGATGAAACAGAAACTTGCCAGGGCGTGAGAGATGCCGATTACCAAAATTATCTCGCAGATAAGGATTCAGCCGGCGAGACTGCTAAGGATTATTTCGCTTGGAGAAACTCAGGAGATGTAGAAGAGGATGAAGCAAAATCGAGTGACCAGTATCTTGAGACAGCTACTGAGATCTTACCTTTCCTTGGTGCAGGCTTTGCAGCAATTGTTGCAGTATTACTGATATATGCAGCAATAGGGCAGGCGCGTCGTCGCAGAGCATTAGTCAAGACCTATGGCGCTCCATTGGTACAAGGTGAAAACAGTGCTGAAGATGAGGCATTGGAAGGCAAAGCAGGTTTGTCAGCATCTGGAGGAGTAGAATCTGACAAGTATTGGGATGATGAAATCGAACCTATGGATGTCGGCGATGATGGAAAAGAATTGGGCACTGGATTCGATGATATCGATATCAAAGGAGATGCCACAGCAACCGAGACTACCGACGTTCTTGAAGAATCAGCATCTTTAGAGGAATTAGCTGGAATGCCACCAGAAGCTACTACTGAAGATGTTGCTGAGCCAGAGCCTCAAGCAGCCCCTGTTCAACAAGCACCACCAGAAGCACCCCCAGTTCCTGCTGAAGGATTACCAGAAGGCTGGAGCATGGACCAGTGGAAATGGTATGGTGCAGAATGGCTTGCTAAGCAAGGAAAGTGATTAATCAGCACGCCATACAATGGGCAAACTAGATTTTAATTCGCCCAATTTAATACCAGAATAGACTGGTGATCCATCAACTTTCAATGTGCTAGTAATCAGCCACAATATTGCGTTCCAACTCTTTGGTGCTGCGAATAATTCCACTTCACCCATAGTGGCTTTGACTAGTAATTTCCCAGCATCACTATTGGCATCAAAAATAGCGTGAACCAGGTCTTTAGTCGATAACATGTAACCTGAGGGCCTCCAATCCATGGAATCACCTCAAACCTTGAATGGTGCTAAGTTCAACCTTTGAACTAGGTGTTCAGCACTAACATCGGCGACCTCTTTCATATGAGCGCGTAACTCTTCTAAATCCCCGTTCATTTTAGCTAATTTATGTGCTCTAATTAATTCTGATAAGAAAGTGTCTACACTACGATGACCATCCATCGTCCTCAATGTATTCAACTGCCTTCTAACTTCATAACTTACACTCACAGAGGTCATCCCTTCTCCGGTCATGTATGCTATGGCGACTGTTGACTACTTGAATCCCGCGCGCATACCATTGCTTGGAATGCGTGTTTTGAAACCTGATTAAACTGACCGGCCTTGCTTTTCTAGAAGTAATCTAGGATGCTCTGTAACTCCGAATTGGCGGCGCATTTCTTGCACTCTCTGATGGTACTCTTTTGAAAGAGACCAATATTCTCTACTACCTGCTCCTGCTCCGCTTTTACTCGGTCGATTCAGGATAACAGTTGGAGCTCCAGTCCATGCGGCTTCTGCAACTTTTGCAAGTCTTCGAATAGGTGTCTTGAACACCTTTCTTGGTATCTTTGATTGAACCTCATTACATACATGAAGAGATAATTTAGATCGCTGGTCTACCATAGTCATAGCAACACCGAAAATCTTCAGGTTTCGATTAATTCTTTTTTGAATCATTTTCACACTATTCATCAACATACTGAATCCTTCGAGAGCATAGTACTCTGCTTGTACTGGAATGAAAACCCAATTTGCAGCGCATAATGCGTTTATCGACAATAATCCTAGCGAAGGAGGTGTATCGATAATTATGTGGTCGAATTTGTCAATGATTGGAGCAAGAGCCTCTCTTAGCCTCGTTTCACGCCCAATTCTATGGCTCAATTCAATTTCAGCACCAGATAGATGTATGTCACTAGGAAGTAGCCACAAGTTGTCGATTGCCAAATCTTCAGGCACTCTGTTCGAGTTATCATTACGTTTTGCCCATGCTTTTTGCATCGACTCAGTCAATTCTTGAGGAGAAATAAGGTATTCTTCCATCAATGGCAAATCTTCACCACTATCGTTGACTAATAAATCGTAAGCGGTTTTCTTGATTTTTTTCTTCTCAACACCGAAAGAAGTTGCACAATTTCCTTGAGGGTCTAAGTCGATGAGAAGAACCTTTGCTGGTGGAACTTTGAATTTGGGGTTACCCTTTGCCAATGCAGCAGCTAGGTTTACCGCAGTAGTCGTTTTTGCACAACCTCCTTTTTGGTTTGCAACCGCTACTACCATCTTGTACGGATTCATCTAATCACCTCCTAAACTCGCTGCCGTGTAACGCCGAGATAGGCGCCCCCCTGTAAAGAGTCGCTTTTCCGGAGTTGTAATCATCCCTGTTGAATGACAGGAACTGGAACTTCGGACAGGATCTTTCGAACGATGTGCATTCCGGTGATTCCACGAATCTTTGCTTCAGGTTTCATTACGATTCTGTGAGAAATAATTTGTAATGCGATTCCCTTGATATCATCGGGAATGACGTAATCTCTACCATCAATTGCTGCTGCAGCACGTCCAGTCTTGAACAATGATTGGCTGGCACGAGGGGAAGCACCGTTTACAACACGGTGATCTTCACGGGTTCTCTGAACTATTTCGACGATATAAGATAGAATCGCAGGGTCGACGTGAACGGTTTCTAGTGCCTTCTGCATAGCTACAACTTTCTTTGGTGAGGTAATTTGCTCAACATCGTGTTGGTCTTTACCACGTAGTTTTCTGCGAGCTAGAATTGCTTTCTCTTCAGCACGATCAGGGTAACCCATACTCATTTTCATCAAGAAACGGTCCATCTGTGCTTCAGGTAGAGGATATGTTCCTTCCTGTTCAATAGGGTTCTGAGTTGCCAATACAACGAAAGGTGCAGGCAACTTGTGAGTAATACCCTCAATAGTAACTTGCTTTTCTTCCATTGCTTCAAGCAAAGCAGCCTGAGTCTTAGGAGGAGCACGGTTAATTTCGTCAGCAAGTAGGATGTTGGAGAATAGTGGTCCTGCACGAAGTTTGAATTCTCCAGACTTTTGATCATACATGTATGTACCCATAATGTCGCTAGGAAGTAGGTCAGGTGTGAACTGAACACGCTTGAACTTACAACCAAGTGCACGTGCGAATGTATTTGCTAGCAACGTCTTTGCTAATCCAGGGAAATCTTCCAACAGCATGTTTCCATTGGATAAGATTCCAACAGTAACTCTTCGAAGATTTTCGTTCTTACCGATGATAACCTTTGAAACTTCACCCATTAGTGAATTTGCAATCGAAGCTACAGTTGCAATGAGGTCCTTTGTGCGGTGGTCGCCTGCTGGTGCTCCTGCTTGGAATCCTGCGTTCATGGTAATAGCACTCCTTGGTACAAGAAGCCAACCAGCCCATTCCATACTTCAAGGTATTGCGTACATAAGTCGTGTAGAATCACGACGTATAGCGATTATCTCAACGTCCCCAAAAGTGGTCTTGCTTACGATGAAGCTGGGTCAATTCTTCCAAAATCTCTTCTTCAATAGGGGTCAAATCGAGTTTTCTTAAGCGCTTAGCATGTGAAGATGGGACATCTACCCAAAATTCGTCACCTTCTTCGATTTGTCTACCAACCGTTGGGCCCATTACAGCGACAGCTAATTCCTCACCCTGGTGGCCTTGCTTGACATCTTCACTAGACCTAGTCCTCAGGCTTTTGATTTGACCGATAGGAGTTCCGTCTAATTTCATGATTTTCTGCCCCACATGAACTCTGCCTCCAAGAACTCTCATCCCGACAATTGCAGGTCCTTTGTTTCTGAACGTATGATCTTTGAGATACAACAAGTGACCTGGGTATACTAGATTCTCTCGAGCCTCAGCCTCCATCTCAGCCTTTGTGTTATCTCTCCATTCTTCGAACTCTTCGAGAATACGATAGATGATGTCATCGCTGATGAATTTAATTTCTGCATCTGGCCCCTCTAGTTTTGGTTGGACTTCTGTGTTTCCTTTCACTGAAAATCCAAGAATCACTTGATTCAATGCATCATCTGCACACTGAGCAGTAATGATGTCTCTTTTGTTAACAGGACCAACAGTTGCCATCCGAATTGGGATTTCCATCTTATCCAATTCGAAAGCAAGTGCTTCTAAGCCACCAACAGTATCCGCTTTGATTACTACTCCTTCTTCAGCTATACCCACTGAAATTTTTGCTTCTTTGTACGCTTCTTTTTCAGCAATTGATTTTGCTTCAGAAGTATTGGTTTGACGCAATGTAGTTCCAGCCAGAACATTTTCGAGATTCGGCGCCACGATTTTGAGTCCACAAGCAGCAACTGCGTTCTCGCATGCTTCCCAGCGGTCACCAGCATCTCTCATTTCAGACATTCCTTTCGGCCTGAACATACCCTTGATGTGGGTTGAAAATGGCCCGTCTGGGCCGACCAAGGTTATGGTATCACCTACATTCAACTCACCACGATTTAGGATTACATCGATGGTTTTACCCAATCCTCTTTCATCTTTCATCTCTAGAACAGTTCCTTCGCCATCGCCAAGAGTATCTCTCAGCCTTTCTTCTAGGAAACGTTCTGCTAGTCCAACGGTAACTGTTAGCAGGTCTTGAAGTCCTTCCCCATCTTTTGCAGAACATGGCACTAAAGCAAGGTTTGATTTGAAATCACGAATCTTATCGTATCTTTCAATGTTGAAGCCATGCTCGCTAAATTGTCCAAGTAGTTTCCAATATTTCTCTTCGAAATATTGCTGAACATCGTCTCGTTGGTTAGCCCATGATTCGATGAAGGAACGTCCTTTTTCAGTTCTCCACCCATGGATTCTGTCGACTTTGTTTGCGGCGATTACAAACGGAGTTTTCTTTTCTCTCAGAATACGAAGGCTTTCAATCGTCTGTGGTTGTAAACCTTCCATTACATCGACAACAAGAATTGCTATGTCTGCTAATGCGCCACCTCTACTTCGCAAACTAGTGAACGAGTGGTGGCCGGGAGTATCAATGAACAACAGCCCAGGGCTATTGAAATCCTTTCCACCGGTCATGGCAGCACAGGTTTCGTTGAGTATTTTTGCCGGAACTTCAGTCGCACCAATGTGCTGAGTAATTCCTCCGGCTTCTCTATCCATTACACTGGCTTGTCTTTCAGAGCCAAGCGATCTAAAATGGTCTAAAACACTGGTCTTACCATGGTCTACATGGCCAAGAACTGAAACGATTGGTTGACGTTGCCAGCCGAGGGTTTTGCTCTCTTCTTCAGAGTCATTTTCCTCTTCAGACATCTCAAAACCTCCAATTGGTTTTTTTAATTCCGCAATTGGAATTCAAAAATCACTCATAGACCCAAGATTGACTATCTTGTGTCCATTCGTTAGTTCCTTCTGGGAACCACAATCCAAGCTCAAACTCAGCAGTTTCTGGAGCATCGGATCCGTGAATCATATTGTAGCCAATATCCATTCCGAAATCACCACGGATGGTACCTGGTGCAGCTTCACGACCATTGGTTGGCCCAATCAAATTTCTAGCAACGCTGATTGCATCTCTTCCAGACCAAGCCATACATACAACAGGCCCACTGGTTACGAACTTAATCAATCCAGGGAAGAACGGTCTCTCAGCGTGAACGGCATAGTGTTCCTTAGCGATTTCTTCACTAGGAATAACTTGCTTCAATCCAACTAATTGTAGTCCTTTTCTTTCAAATCTCTGGACGATTTCTCCAACCAATCCTCTTTGTACGCCATCAGGCTTTACCATCACATAGGTAGTCTCCATACTAATTCCACCAATGCAGCCCACTAGCATGCCCTATTTGAGCGCAACGATTGTAGCGATTCGCTAAATTGCCTAGATTCCGCCTTTTACATAATGGCGGGTCCACTTTACTTTGCGTGAGTTTCGCTTCAGTTTGACTGCATTCTTACGAGCCTTGCTGTTAGCGAACCACTGTACTGTACCATCACGGCGAATAAACATCAATCCTGTACCAGGTTCGATGATATCTCCTGAGAAACTGCAAATTCTTTGTTCTGGCACTTAGATCACCTATAGTTGAGTTTACGGGCTTCTCGGCCAGTGTCGATTAACATTAGAATATCACCTACACGAACTGGTCCAACCACGTTTCTAGTGATAATTCGACCGACGTCACGTGGGTTAGGTGCGTCATTAACACGCACTTTTACCTGTGTAGCTTCACCGGTCATTCCGGTTCTACCTACGATTTCGACAACCTCTGCAGGCCATCCTCCGAGTTCTTCAGACATCTCTTATTCCTCCGAAATCAGTGATATGTTCAGTTGGAAAGCCCCTTGACTAGCTCTACAACTTCGTTGAATTTTTCTTGTGCTCCTTTGGAAACTTCCAGAAGAGCGAGAGAAGCGGTCTTTACGCCGTTTGGCATTCCGGCTTCTTTTGCTAGGAACTCTTGGCTAGGAACATATCCGAATGGGATACCTTTCTCAGCGCAGATTAGAGGAATGTGAGCCAGTAGTTCTGGCGGGTTGACATCCTCTGCCATAATGATGAACTGTGCAGTACCGCGTTCAGCGGTCTTAGTTACCTCATTAGATCCTTTTTTCATTTTTCCATTCTTGTTAGCCGAAACCATCTCGTAGATCTTATCTGCGACATCGTTAGGGGTCTCATATGACACGTGTGCACTCATTGAAATCACTCTCATGCTTATGTGAAGCAAGGCTTCGCACGGCCTCGCGAATATAAACACCACGGGTTGGACATTTGGTGCTACTTTTGCAAATCATCGAGGATTTTCCGCACACCACGAGCCAATGCAGCCCCTCCGGAGATAACTGCACGACTATTGGAAAGACTAGACGTAGCATGAACGCCATCAACATGATTTGACAATCTTGCGATAGCCCCTCCAGTGAACAATCCGTGGGTACATGCAGCATGAACTTCAGTAGCCCCCTGGCTTCTCAATGCATCTGCAGCTTTGCAAATCGTCCCACCAGTCGCGATCATGTCATCGACAATAGCCACAATCTTTCCTTCAACCTGCAAATCCTTTGCTTTGTGAACTATAGTGTGTGCATCGATTCTGGTTTTCTCCAAATAAGAGAAAGGTAAGCCGATTGATTTGGCAACTGCGCTTGCTCTATCGATTGCACCTTTATCTGGAGACAGAATGAAATCAGGGTTTACATTTTCTTGTAAGTGTGCAGCAATCTCAGGCATAGCAGAGGTAAATGCAACAGGTATTGGCATCTCTTCAAGAGCAGCAGGGGCATGCAAATCAAACACAACGATTCCATCACAATGGGATGCGAGCAATTTCCCAATCGCTTTGGCACTAATCGCTTCTCCAGGGCGGAATCTCTTATCTTGTCGAGAATATCCAAAGTATGGTATTGCTACAATTACTCCTGGGCCCACCGATTCCATCGATTGAGGTCCTATTTCTTTCAGATTTTCAGTACGGCCGGCCCTTACATCTCTCAGGGCTTCCAAGAGTAGAAGTGTTTCAACGATCCCAGCATCGGGAAATGTATTGGATACCAAAATCACAGGCTCCTTTCGTACTGCTTCAATCGCTTCTTCAGGGATCCTGATGTATCCTTCAGAGTCGGGAAATCTTCTCGCCTCAAGAGAGTGATGGCCCCAGCCAAGTTCATTGGCAAGGTCAATTGCAAGCGCTCGGGAGTTGCTCCCCGACACTACTACCATGTTGTTAGTGCCGGCGAGGGGGCTAAATGAGGGTTCTCATGCTACAGAGTAATCACGTTCTTTCGAAAAATGACTCAAAGTCCGTGACTGGAATGGATTAATGGTGCGCGAGGCAGGACTTGAACCTGCGACCTCCCGGTTATCAGCCGGGTGCTCCAGCCGACTAAGCTACCCGCGCAAAGGCAGGTCGCCGACCGACCATCCCATCATAAAGACGACGGTATGCTTATTCTTCCATCACTGCGTCAGGGTCGTTCGCCTGAATGTATGAAGGCAAACCTAGCAGTTTGTCTAATGTTCTGGATAGTACCACTTCATCCAAGCGCTCGCGTGTACGTGCAAGGGCTGTAATTGGAATATTGATAGTCGTGTCAATGCCATATTGCATCTGAACTCCGATTCGAGTCTTTACTACTACGGCACGATATGTTCTTTTGATTTTGACTAAATCGGTTATTACTCCGATTTCCATACCTTGATTGTCTAGGACTGCTCTGTCCATCATTTCGTCAGGCGCATACAATTTTTCATCAATACGAACTGTGTTTCTCCAGCGGCGCTGGAGTTCTCTCATAGATTTTGAGAGTTTAACAGATCCATCATTTCTGATACTGTGTATTAGTTCCTTGTGTAATGGTGCGAGTTCAGCAGGCTTTCGCATAAATTCATCTGCGACTCCTGGCTCTACCATTATGCGCATTGAGCGCACTCTTGCTTCGTTCGGGTGGTGTCTCTCTCCTACGATAACGCCCACCTTTGTATCATTCACATATACATCCCTTTGGAGTAATTCCTGGATGTCATAATCGTTGTTTGGCATTTTCCCATCTCCTTGGTCTTCAGGCTCTTGACCAATCTGCCCTCGACAGTGGCGACTATTATACTTGCCCCCTTCTAAGAATCCTTTTCCAATTGGATTTGTCGCATAATTAGTTTATCTCCAATTGAATAAGTAGTCGCGTTTCATTTTTGAGAGAGGGACTCAAAGTTTACTTTCAATTGATGTCGCATAACGCGCGCTGAAAATTAAATTCTAAACATATTTTTCAATTGAAAATTAAAAAATCTAATTGAATTTTTGGCCAAGGGACAACCTCATGAAGGTAGTAGATTCGCAGACATTTTGATGGCAATAGTTGTCAAGGGAGCAACCTGTTCACTGGGAGAGGCAGTGGTTGACAAATTGCTATCTATGGACATTGATGTCGTTGCAACCGAAGATTCACACAGAATTAGAAATCAAACAATGCTAGAATATTCACAAGCTAATCTATCAGAAACAGGTACAGGATTTTCAATTTCATTTGATGGTAGTTCAGCAGACATAGAGATTGGCAAGGATATAATTATTCAAGATCTTATTCCAAGTCGTAATGATAAGTGGATGCCAGCAGAAATCCAAAGTTGGCTTGGAGGCAAAGATTCAGGGGCCAATTCAAGATATTGGTTGAGTGTTATTGATGCTGCAAATGCTATTGCATATATCGCAAAATCAGAATCTAAGATTTCTCAATTATTCATGTGTGGTCGTCGAGAATGGCTTCCTCAAGATAGTAAAGCAGAATTTGAAATGCTGTGGGCGAGGACAAACCAGGGGCTTAGTGGCAAATTTACTGCTGAGACATTATTTGGTCATGAAATAGCGGGGATGGATGCAAAACCAATCCATGAAAAGGAGAGGCAGAGGCCAAATTTAACTCCATTACATGAATTGTTATTGGAATTAACTGGAGATGGTTGGCGACCTTTGATACCACTTAGAACAGCAATGATGACTATGATTGCTGGTTTGTTGGAATAGACGAAGGCATTATCCGCCAAGTCATTCTGTCATATCCATGGAAATACGGTCATTACGTCTAGCCGATTCCCATGAAATATGGAAAATCAATGAACAAGGGTTACCAGGAACAGGAAAGGTTTCAGAAGACGAAATGGTAGATTTACTGCACCATTCTTCCTTTGCAGTTGGTGCATTTGATGACGAAGTATTGCTAGGTTTTGTCATATGTCTTCCACCTGGGACATCCTATGGTAGCCTGAATTACATTTGGTTTAGCCAGAATTACAACGATTTTCTTTACGTTGACAGAATAGCTGTATCTGTAGAACAAAGAAACCGAATGATTGGAACAGAGTTGTATCTTGAAGTATTCAAACAAGCAGGAAAACTTGGAGTTCCTGTGACCGCTGAAGTCAACCTAAGACCACCAAATCCGGATTCTGTGCGTTTCCACATCCGGCACGATTTTGTTGAAGTCGGTCAAGTAGATCATGGAGATAAGGCAGTAATTATGATGCTCAGAGATTGAATGGTGCGAGAGCTGGGAAAGGAGAATGTTTCATTCGACTAGAGGCTTCGCTGCTAATTTTGAAGCAGGTGGTGCGAGAGCCGGGACTCGAACCCGGGTTCAAGCGTTGGCAACGC
>CETB01014786.1_pt1 | contig 14876 bp, 13 predicted proteins | sample 356381 | NCBI WGS metagenome assembly CETB01 (sample SAMEA2622545, study PRJEB7988) | marine metagenome | biome: marine biome (ENVO:00000447); feature: deep chlorophyll maximum layer (ENVO:xxxxxxxx); material: "saline water (ENVO:00002010), including plankton (ENVO:xxxxxxxx)" | depth 155 m | reverse complement strand
GAAGATAATAAAAAAATAGATTCTGTTTCAAAAAAACATTCTTTTGAGAAGGAAGAAAATATGGCTCTGGGAAAAGTTACTAAAAGTATTCTTAAATGTATTATCCATAATCCAGATTTAGCAAAGTCAGAATATTTGGATTTTTTTGATAGAGATAATTCTTTCGTCGGTGAGCTTATTGCTTTTTTAAGAACTAAATCAGAAGTTTCATTTCCAGTAATTATTCAACAATTCCCAAGTCAGAAAAACTTTTTAATTGATCTTTCAAATGACCCTAATTTGATAAGTGCAGATCAAGGCCTAGACTTCATTAGGCAAGCAATAGACTATTTGAAAAAAAGTGATAAATCCTCTAGGAAAGATTTTTTAAAATCTAAATTTCAAGACAGCGGACTAGAAGAGAAAGAAAAATTGGAATTAAAAAAGCTTTTGACTTTAGCTTTTGAAAGTCTGGATGAAAAAGAACTTTCCCTTTTAAAAGAGCTCTAACTATCGAGTTTTTAATGAATATAAGTAAACTTAGATATATAATTCACTTCCCAAAAATATGATAGACGACGATTTAGAGAATAGTGGCCTGCGAGAGCTAATAGAAAAAGGCCGAGAGCAGGGATACATAACTTTTGCAGACATAAATGATTATCTCCCAGAAGAGGTGTCTGACCCAGATCAATTAGATGAAGTCATTCAACTAATTAACGATCTTGGCCTGCAAGTACTTGAAAATGCTCCAGAGGAAGGATCTGATTTTAATCCAGCTGCACAAGCTGCTCCTGAACAAAATATTACTGAAAATGAAATGGGAACCATTGAGTCTGAAGTTGGTCGAACAACAGATCCAGTAAGACTTTATATGAGAGAAATGGGCTCAGTTGATTTGCTGACTCGAGAAGGAGAAATAGCTATTGCTAAAAGAATTGAGGAAGGCGCTCGAGATTTATTGCATGCTTGTGCGTATTATCCAGGAATAATAGAAGACGTTCTTTTGGAATTTGAATTAATTAAAAAAGAAGATAAAAGAATTACCGACTTAGTTGTTGGATTCATGGACATAGAAGAAGATTTACCTGTCAAAGAAACTGCAGAAATAGATGACGATTCCGAAGAGGAAGAAAATGTTGGAATAGATTTAGTTGAATTAAATAAAAGATTTTCTTCAATAAAAAGACAATACAACAAGACTCAAAAGGTCATGGCATCAAAAGGCAGATCTAAAGAGGAAGCGCAAAAGGAACTTAATAAACTGGGAGAGTCCTTTAAATTTTTAAAGTTATCGCCCAAAAGGTTTGAAACAATTTCATTACGAGCAAGAGCTCTTGCTAAAACAATTAGAGATGCAGAAAGAGAAATTTATGATATTTGCACTCAAGATTGTAATATGCCTAGAAAAGACTTCTTAGAGATTTTTAAGGACAACCAAACAAATTTCAAATTTTTAGATTCAACCATCAAGTCTAAGAAAAATTATGCTCAACTCCTTAAAGATGTCAAAGAAGATGTAAATAAGATACAAAAAAGAATTTTGTCTTTGACCGAAAATGTAGGAATGTCTGTCAGTGAACTCAAAGATATCACCTCTAAAATGGCGAAAGGGGAGACTAAAATTAGAAGAGCAAAAAAAGATATGATTGAAGCCAATTTGAGATTGGTTATTTCTATTGCTAAGAAATATACAAACAGAGGCCTGCAATTTTTGGATCTAATTCAAGAAGGAAATATTGGCTTAATGAAAGCTGTAGATAAATTTGAGTATAGGAGGGGATATAAATTCTCTACTTATGCTACTTGGTGGATTAGGCAGGCAATCACCCGTTCAATAGCAGATCAGGCAAGAACTATCAGAATTCCAGTTCATATGATTGAGACAATAAATAAATTGAATAGAATTTCGCGCCAAATGCTTCAAGAAAATGGAAAAGAACCTACGCCTGAAGAGTTATCTGAAAAAATGGAAATGCCTGAAGAGAAAATCAGAAAAGTCTTAAAAATAGCAAAAGAACCTATCTCTACTGAAACACCTATTGGAGATGAAGACGACACAACTCTAGGAGACTTTATTGAAGATCCCTTATTAGATTCTCCTGTCGATGCTGCTACAGAAACTAATTTAATTGATGCTACAGATGGAGTTTTATCAAGCCTTACATCAAGAGAGGCAAAAGTGCTCAGAATGAGATTTGGCATAGGTATGAACACTGACCATACTTTAGAAGAGGTTGGTAAGCAGTTTGATGTCACAAGAGAGCGTATAAGGCAAATTGAAGCCAAAGCTCTCAGGAAATTAAGGCATCCCTCTAGATCTGGCCATCTTAAGACTTTCTTAGACGAATAACTTTCTATGAAAAAAAATATTAGGGCCTGTAGCTCAGTTGGTTAGAGCAGCGGACTCATAATCCGTTGGTCGGAGGTTCGAGTCCTCCCGGGCCCACCACTAATCTAAGAATTTTTAATTGCGCGAGACCAATCAACTTTCTTCATTTGCCGCTCCCTTGAAGAAAGAATTTTTATATTAAAGTTTTCTCTTATGTCTGAAATTTTTCTTTCAAGAAGATCTGATGAAAAAAAATAATCCCATTTTTTCATTTTTGTAGTTCTTATAAGAATTTTTGGCCACTTAAAAAGTATTACTCTCAAGTAGAGAAAGGAGTATTTTAAATAGCCAACTTCTTTGACAAGGTCATAAACTTTTTCATTTGTCTCTTCTAAATCTAGGGAGCCTTTTGCATATTCTTTTACTATTTTTAAATAGTTTCCTCCAAAAAAAAGCCAACAATCTAGCATTGCCTCTTCCTCTAATGAAGTATCTAAACCAAAAATTACATGAGTTGCATCATGGCATAAAATATTGAACTTCTCTTCTTCAGAACAATTCTCTCCAAGGACATGACGATTATTTTTTCTTAAATAATTTCGATATTCATCGACTCCTTCCCTTAGAGTTAGACTGCATAGTTCTTCTTGATAACTTAACACTTAACTGAATCTTCTTACTTAGGGTTTTTAATTGCTCCAGACCAGTCTATAAATTTTTTTGGTCTTTGGTCTTCATTAAGAATTTGTATTCCATATTCTTCTCTTAAGTCACATATTCTTCTATCAAGATAGGATTCAGGTACTTTTAAAGGCCATTTCTTTTTCATTTTAAATCTAAGCTTTATAACCGAGGTGATAGATCTCGCGATGTAGTACAAAGATATTAAAAACTTCTTAACTCCAACCTCCTTAATTAAGTACTTCATATGTTCTTTCAACCATGGGTCTTCAAAGTATGCTAAGTAATCTTTCCACTTGTAAGAACATAGGATGGCATTGTGAAAATCATTTAAAGCCTCTTCCTCAAAAGTAACTCCATTCCCGAAGATAACATGAGTGCAATCGTGACATTGCCATACTTTGTATTCAGAATTCTTATCATCTGTTCCAATAGTTTTGCCATGTGTCTTCAGGTAATCAAGATAAATATCGAGACCCTCAGCTAGAGTAAGATCGCAATCTTGTTTTTTAAAGGCTAACATATTGATAATTATACTCTTTTTATAAGATATGATGCTTCCCAAGCTCTTGTCTTGCAATTGTTCTTCTGTGAACCTCATCAGGACCATCTCCTATTCTAAGAAACCTGACAGAGGCATAAAGTCCCGCAAGAGGCGTATCTTGAGAAACTCCAGCTCCCCCGTGTATTTGAATTGCTTTATCTATGATTTTAGTAGCCATGGTGGGAACGGCCACTTTAATTTGGGCAATTTCACTCTTTGCAATTTTATTTCCTGCGGTATCCATCATATGCGCGGCTTTAAGTGTCATTAATCTACACATTTCAATTTCAATTCTACAATCCGCGATAACATCATAATTTCCTCCTAAATCGGCTAGGGTTTTACCAAAGGCCACTCTATTTAAGGAACGTTCGCATAATAAATCTAAAGCTCTTTCTGCTATTCCAATAATTCTCATGCAGTGGTGTATTCTGCCAGGACCAAGTCTTCCTTGCGCAATTTCGAACCCTCGGCCTTCGCCTAATATAAGATTTTCTTTAGGCACTTTTACATTAGTAAATTTAAGATGAGCATGTCCATTTGGAGCATGATCAGAACCATACACAGTCAACATCCTAAGATTTTCTATACCTTCTGAATCTGTAGGAATCAAAATTTGAGATTGTCTTTGGTGTTTAGGATTTTCAGGATTAGTAATACCCATGAAAATCATGACTTTGCAATCTGGTCGTCCAATGCCTGAGGTCCACCATTTTTCACCATTTACAACATAATAATCACCATCTTTTTCTATTCTACTTTCAATATTTGTTGCATCAGAAGAAGCAACTTTAGGTTCAGTCATAGCAAAAGCAGATCTAATTTCACCATTAAGCAAAGGTTTTAACCATTTTTCCTTTTGATAATCTGAACCGTATTTATCTAAGACTTCCATATTTCCCGTATCTGGCGCAGAACAGTTAAATATTTCTGAGGCAAATCCTACTTTACCCATAATTTCAGCGAGAGGCGCATATTCAAGATTTGTTAAGCCATAGCCATTTTTGCTTTCAGGAAGAAAAAAATTCCATAAATCTAGCTCCTTAGCCTTTTCTTTTAACTCAGATAAAATTTGAGGAACTTGCCATGGGTTTCCAGATTTTCTGAATTCATTAATTTCTTGCTGGTATATGTCCTCAGCTGGATAAACATGATCTTGCATGAATTCAGAGACTTTTGTTATCAAGCTTCTAGTTTTATCAGTGTGTTCAAACTTCATTAGTTCAAATGATAGTTTATTCTTAAAATTTATGCTCCATTAAATAGAATTGAGTGGATTATAAAGATAATACATAATGAGTAATGTTCAGTAGGCTTTACTCGAAAGATAAAAATATCAATGACCCCTCGAAATATAATCTTACTAAAGATTTGATTTGGGCTTCCCCGAGAGGTTTTGACCTTGGAATGGATATTTATACGCCCACTGCAGTGGGCGAACCTATGCCAGTTTTAGCAATTTTTCATGGAGGAGGATTCTTGGTTAGAAGAAGAAACATAATGAATAACATGGCTCAATATATTGCTTCTAATCATAAATATGTAGTTTGTAATATAGACTATCGATTGTTGAGAGATCAGGGAAATTCAGTAACTTTTGATGAATTAATTGGGGATGCTTTCGGCTCTATTTTATGGATAAAAGAGAATATTTCTAGCTATGGAGGAGATAAAGATAAAGTTGCTGTGACAGGGGATAGTGCAGGGGCTTATATTTCGGCAATGATAGTTAATTGCGGCAATAATTTAGGTAAAAAGGAAAATTACAAAGAAAATTTATCTTTTGAGCCAAGCTATTTACCCAAAGATTCTAGTTTCGAAAGCCTAATAAAAAATAACGCAATGGAAGTGAAAGCCGCAATACTAAGCTATGGAGGCTATGATTTTTATAAGTGGGCTTTAGCAGGAGCTGAGACTTATACCAATCCTTTTTGGATAATGGCTTTGTCTAAGCCAAGAGGTATTTTTGGGTCGGAATTTTCTCCTGAAAAGAACCCAGAAATGTATAAAGCCGCTTCTCCTTTTTATAACATTCCTCACGCCGAAGAAAGACAACTTCCACCTCAATTACTAACTGGCGCTACTAAGGACCGCATAACACCAGTAGGTATGATTAAGGAATATCTTAAAGAATTAAAAGATAAGGGACATCAAGCTGAATATTGGGAGCATATTAACCGAAATCACGCATATTTAGATTCTGGAAAGACTTTTATAGCAGGTAATGATTTCAAGAAAGACGGTATGCCTGCGCTTAAAGTAATGATGGAGTTTCTAGACTCTATTTTTTATAAACAAAATCAAACTATTTAACACGCCTCCTTAGCTCAGTTGGTAGAGCAGGTGACTCTTAATCACTTGGTCGTAGGTTCGAGTCCTACAGGGGGCACCATTTAGGCTCCTCTTAGTTTATAAATTGCAACTAAGTTAATAGACATCACGCAAGAAGCGTCGTTCTCATCGAATAGATTCACATTAACATCAATAAACTCATGACCTTTTTTTTCAAAAACTCTATTTATTTCCATTTCCGTAATTAAGTTGGTACCCATAGGCACAGCTTTGTAATTTTGAGATGAGGTACTTAAATGAACCCAAGGGTTCATATAACCATTTCCTGCTAATACCCAATTTGAGCACCCTAAAAGAAAGCATAAATTAGAGTATCCGCCTTTATTTGGCTGTAAGATTTCTGGCATTAAATTTGGGTCTTTTAAATATATTAAAGGGTTATTAATTTCCCAATTATATTTAAAGGCTCTACAGCCATTATCTTTTAAATTTTCCCATACTTCTTTAGTTGCAATTGGCGCCAAGAAATCAGATTTTGCAAAATCATCTTTTCTTAAAATTGGCGGTTCAGGGATGACCTTAGGAAGAGACATTTCAGCATTTGCGCTGCAGACTCCGTTTTCTCTTATTAAATTTGTATTAAAATGATTTTCCCTTTGTTGCTTTGTCACAACTTTGAACTTTTCGTTATCATATAAGGGAGAAGTAATATAAAAATTCGCATAACCTCTATCTAGCCAATCTTTACCCCAAAACTCAATAATTGGATGTGCTAAGTAAGCTGAAATTGTGGTACCTGGAACCAAACCTCCTTCAAAACCATATTTCTTAGCCAGTTCGTCCCCATGGATTTGATTTTCTGAATCAGGAGCTGTATTAAATGCTGTTGCTGTCCAAATTTTCATAAGTATTTTTTCAAAAAAAAATCCAAAATAAATTAATTAATAGAGCACTCATAGTCAGAAAAACACTAATACTATGAAGCAAGGAGAATTTTCTTGAATCTCCTGAATCCTTTGCGTTATTAGTAGCAGGAACTAATGCATAACAAGTTATCCCAAAAAGAAAAGTAGAGCACCCAACAAAGTATTCTAAAATATTTGACGTTGGCTTAACAAAACAAATTATTAAAAAAATAATACCTAAAAGCGCCATTGATCTAAAAAGTTTAGGAAAAACTTCTCTTAAAAATTTTGGCCTCACTTCTTCAGGTAGTGATTTAAAAACTGTCGGCGCAACAAAAATTGATTGAAAAACTATAAGTCCTGAAACAATCCCAGAAATCAAGATGAGAAATGATGAATAAATGTCCATGATTTAAATATCCTTAAAATAACTAGAATAGTAAAGTTTTATTTAATAAAGCTACTAGATATTGATCCAATTACAATTATGGTTATTATGAACCAGATAGACCATCCATATTGCTTTAAGGGACTATCCTTCATTGTTAGTGAGAATAAAGCCATGAAAGTTGCCATGAGCCATGCGATTAAAAGATAGTAAAATAATGTCATTTTTTAATTAAATCTCTTCATATCCTTCTACGACTGCATATAGTCTCTTAGCTCCCCCATCCAATATTTTCAAGGCATCCTGATAGTCTTTGCTTTCATATGCTTGCAAAGCTATTTCATAGGAAGGAAATTCAACCACAACATTTCGCATATATTCATTACCTTCTTTAGTGACCTGATTGCCACCTCTTATAATAAATTTACCTCCGAATTTATCTAGGACTTTTTCAGCTAATTCACCGTAAGCACCTTGTTTATCAGCATCAATAACGTTTGCCTTAGCGACCCAATAACCTTTTCTCATATTTCCTTAAATAGATTTTTAATCTATCATAATATGAGGAAATAGATATGAGTGAGAAAGATTTTAAATTTTTAAGCCTAACCGCAGAGACATGGTCTTTAATTTATGGTGCTTTTTTGATTTTATGGGGTTTTACAATTTCAAGTATTTCAAATAGTAGCTCTATGACATCTTATATTCCAACTTTTATAGGCTTACCAATTCTTGTTTTTTCATTTTTATCTATTTATTTTCCTGAGCGTAAAAAACTTTTCATGCATATTGCAGTTGTTTTTATCCTGTTAGCAGCTCTAGGCGGCTTAGATTTTATCAGAAGCCTATCAAGTCCTTTTGAAAGTCTCTGGGGGGATCTATCAAAACTTATGCTTCTTTTATCTGGAAGTTTTTTTACATTTATAAATGTGAAGTCTTTTATACATGTAAGAAAAATGAGAGAAGCAGAGTCTCAACCAGAATAAATCTTCTAATTCTTACAAAGAAGATCTCTTAATTTTTTTTTCAATTAACTTATTTCCCTTTTTTTCTACAATATAAGACTCTTTATTTTTGTAAAAACTTAATGATTTGAAAATCTTACCGTTTTTCATATGCAGAGCCGATCCTCCCTCTATAGAAATGACCGCAGTCAATTTTTTTTCATCAAGAAACTTTTTTACAGCAGGTTTTCTTTTGGGTTCTTCGTCGTAATGTGGACAACAATTTCCTTCTACAAAACCTAAGCATTCCATAACTTTTAAATCTTCAGACCAAGAGTCTGTAATACCTTTTTCAAACCAACAGATTGCGCCAGCACTAACCCCGCTCATAACTATTCCAGACTCATATGCTTCTCTTAGAATTTTATCTAGTTTCCATTCTCTCCAAACGGCCAACATGCTTTTAGTATTTCCCCCACCCACAAAAATTGCATCTTGATTGAGTATTAATTTTCTCAGATCGGGAGTTCTTTTAAAAAAATCTAAGTGACAAGGCTGGCATTTTAATTTTGTGAAGGTTTCGTAAAAGCTTACTTTATAAGATTCATTATCTCCAGTAGCAGTAGGTATAAAACATATTTTAGGTATTCTCTTTTTCGTTTGTTCTAGAATATATCTTTCGATAATCCCTTCACCAGGGTTTCTTCCAAAACCTCCGCCACCAATTGCTATAATTTGTTTTGGTTTCAAATCTAACTTCCCCTTAAAACATCTTTAGGCGTAGCTAAAGTAAGCAAATAGGTAAATAAAGCTGATAGAAGCCCTATAACTAAAATAGATGAAGTAGTTCCAACAAATATAATATCCCAATAAATTCTAGGTTGGATTTCAAAAATAATACTTTCAATGAAGTAGTTAGCTATCAACGCAAGAAAACTTCCTAAAACGCCAGAAACGATTCCAAGAGTTAAGTATTCTAGAAAAGTATTTTTTTGCATTATCTCCTTGCTAAGACCCAGAGTTTTGAGAATAGCATTTTGTTTCTCTCTTTGTTTAAAGCTCTCCTGAATAGTAGCAAGTATTAAAAATAATGCAGACATAAGCGTAAGGCCAAGAATTAATTTTAATGCTTGTGAAACTTTATTGATGATTTCTTGTATTTCAGAAATAAGCGCTTCTAAGGAGATAAGAGAAATAGTTGGGAAACTCTTCATTAATTTGCTGGTAAAGAACTTTTTTTCATCAGGCACATGAAATGAAGTAATAAAAGTAGAGGAGATATTTTCGAAGTCTTTTGGGTAGCCAATTGCAAAGAAATTTGGGCTAAAGTTTTCCCAGTTTACATTTCTTATGCTTTGAATAAAGGTTTCAATTCTTCTTCCAGCAATATCGACAATGATTTCATCTGAAAGATTTAAATCATATCTTTCAGCTATTTCTGAGGAAATAGATATTCCATAATCTTTATTTTTAAACCATTCACCTTCAATAATTTCATTACCATCAGGCAAGTTTTTCATCCAAGTAAAATTAAATGTCCTGTCAATTACCTTTCCTTCAAATTTTCTAAAGAACCTAGCACTAGTAACGGGATATATTTTTTCTAGTACTATTTTATTTTCAGAAAAAAATTCTATTAATTCATTTTTATCATTTAAATCAATATTAAAAATAAAATTATTGGGTGCGTTTTTTGGAATGGATGCTTCCCAAGCGGACAAAATATTAGTCGATATTGAATAGGTGATAAGGCTTAAGGCAATAGCAATAGTCAAGGAAATTATTTGTAATGAATTGAATAGCTTCCTTCTGCTCAATTCAAAAGCTAGCATCTTGAAAGGTTTAAGAGGATTAAGGCCTAGAGGCTTAATAAAAGAAAATAAACTATAAATAAGAGAAAAGATCAGTAAAGCAAAAGACAAAATAGAAAAATAAATGATATTTGTCATTTCAAAATCTTGAATATAATAAATTAGCAGCACATAAAAAGCGGCTAGCCCAGAGAATACATAAAAAGATGTACCCAAAGATGTTGAGGCTAAAGCCGTCCTTCGTAATATTTGGTTAGGAGATACTTTGAAGAGATTTCTCAGCATGGGATAGGCAAATCCAATAAGGCAAACTAAGGCTGTAAGGACCGAAATCCAATAAGGGCTAATACCGGGATAGGGTAAATCTGTTGGGAAATATTCTGAAAGTAAATTTGTAAAGCTAAGTTGTACTATCCAACCAAAGACTATTCCTGTTGAAGCAGAAAAAAAAGTTATTAAAAAAAAGATAAGTAAGTAAATTTTCTTCACTTCATTAGGAGATAGCCCTAGAGCCTTGAAAATTGCTACATAACTTATATGGCGCCTAGTGAACTGAAGCGAGCATATTGAAATAGCCAAAGAAGATAAAATTACTGCAAGCAAAGAACCTAATAAAAAGAAATTTGATGCCCTTGAAATTGCCTGACCAAGCGCGTTCGAATCATTTTTAGGAAGAATTATTTCATCTCCAGGCTTTTTTATGCTCTGAAGGAAATTTTCAATTCTATTAATAACATTTTGATTAGCCTTAAACAAATAACTGTACCTAACCCTTGACCCGGGCTTAATAACACCGGATTTTTCTAAATTAGCTGAATTCATTATTGCTGTTGGTGCAAAAGCAAAGGAACCTGCACCACGATCTGGTTCTGAGTAAATTATTCCTGAAAAAGTAAGATTGGTTTCGCCAACATTAATAGATGATCCAATTTCAATTTCTAAAAGGTTAACCAATCTTTGGTCTAACCAAATTTCATTTGGTTTTGGAGGAGATTTTAGTTTAGAAGCTATTTTCCCATTAAATATTTCAATCTCGCTTACGAGAGGATAGGGGGCTTCGGTGGATTTTACGCTTGCTAACTGAAAGTTGTCTTTAGTAGAAAGCATGGTTCCAAATAAATAAGTCTTAACGGATTCAAATTCTAATTCAGGTAGTTTATTTTCATCTAATGGGCTGCTTGATTCATATTTTAGATCCCCACCTAAGAATTCTTTAGATTCAGCCAAGAGAGATTTATCAAGTCGGTCAGTGAAAAGAGAAATTGAGGCAACAATCCCAACAGCTAAAGTAAGGGAAAGAAACATTAATAGTAGTTGCCCTGATTTAAATTCCCTTAAAAATAATTTATAAGATAGTTTAACGAGAGTCATTGCACTTTGCCGTCAATCAGTTCTATCTTTTGATCACAGCGATTTGCTAAAGTTTCGTCATGTGTGACTATTACTAAAGCACTTGATGAATCATCGAAAACATCAAAAATTAAGTCTGAAATAAGCTTGCTATTTGATGTGTCTAAGTTTCCTGTTGGTTCATCACAAAAAAGCACCTTTGCTTCACAAGCAAAAGCTCGAGCAATTGCTACTCTTTGCTGCTCGCCGCCAGATAATTGTTGAGGATAATGCATCGTTCTATTTTGCATATCTACTTTTTTTAAATAATTTAAAGCTATTGCTTTAGCTTCTGTATTATCTTTTAGTTCAAGAGGCAACATCACATTCTCAAGAGCTGTTAATCCAGGCAATAGTTCAAAATTTTGGAACACAAAAGCGACCGACTCTTTTCTCACTCCAGCGCGTTGTTCTTCAGATAAGGAATGCAAAGGTTGATTCTCTAGGAATACTTCACCTGAAGATGGTGAATCTAAGCCTGCAAGCAAACCAAGTAGGGTAGACTTCCCAGATCCTGATGGGCCTATTACAGCCAATGAACTGGAAGGCGCTACAGATAAATTAATTTTATCCAGTATGATAATCTCTTCATTATTAAAGATAACTTTTTTAGATAAATTATTAGTTTTAATTATCATTAGGTAAAAATTTTATGACAATGAGAAATGCGATTTTCTTTCTAACTGTTTTATTACTGGGGAATTTTATCACCGCAGAAGAAAAGTCGCTTTTAATTTTAGGGGATAGTATCAGCGCTGGCTATGGCATAGAAGAAAATAAAAACTGGGTATTTTTACTTCAGGAAAGCTTCAAAAAAGATGGGCAGACTTTGAAAATTAAAAATGCAAGTGTTTCCGGCGATACCACAAAAGGAGGTTTATCAAGAATTGATTCAGCCTTTTTAAATTTTAATCCTGATTATGTTTTGATTGAATTAGGTGGAAATGATGCTCTACGAGGTTATTCATTAGTTAGCATTAAGAATAATTTAGAAAAAATAATTCTAAGAGTTAAAGCAGAAGGGGCACAAGCAATCCTAATGCAAATCAAGATACCTCCTAACTATGGTAAGAAGTATTCTGATGCGTTTGAAGCAATTTATAGGAAAATTTCTAAACAAGAAAACATACCTCTTTTCCCTTTTCTATTAGAAAGGGTGGCGCTTGATTCTAATCTAATGCAACTAGATGGTATTCACCCTAATCTAGAAGCTCAAGCAATTATCGCTCAAGAAGTGAAAGAATCTTTTTTAGATTTATTTAATCAATAAAAAAAGGCCTCAAAATTGAGGCCTTTTTTTTAGGTCAATACCTTACTGCATTCGATAAGTGAATCCAGCTTTAACATATCTACCCAATGGACTATGTGTGTTAGGGTCATAGTTCATTTCCCAAACAACAAATGGGGGTTGTTCATCGGTTAGATTGTAAACTGAGAAACTTATATCAAATTGATCGTCCCAAGAGTAAGTGTAAGTTGCATCAACTGTAGTATGCGCTGCAATTTCAGTACATACGCCACCAGCATCTCTTGCAGAACCACAACCAGCAGCTGTAGCTCTTCTGTCATCATAAGCGCTGATGTAGTTAACCGCACCATAGACATTGTGTTGGTCAGTTTTGTAATTTACAAAAAGCTTACCTTTGGTAGATGGCATTGAACGACATGAGTTTTCTATGTTAAAGAAACCATCACAGTCATAAGCAGCAGCAATTGTAACTGCACCTTTCATGTAAGCATCTACAGAATATTTTGTAATGTAGTTTGCTTCCAATCCTGCAGCTATTGTGCCATCGCCGTAGTCAGTCTCATATTTAACGTAAAGGTCAACCCCATTAGTTTGAGTTGAAGGTCCGTTAATAAAGTTTGATCGTATTCTTCCTACTGCTCCTGCTCCAAAAGAACCATCATTAACAAGAGGTGTTCCGCTATAAATTTGGCTTTGTACCGCAGTCTTAGCAGCTCCTCCAGCAGAATAAGCATTCATAAGCTGTTGGTGGTTTTCTGAGATGATTGGGTTTTTGAAGTCAAAGTCATAGTAGTCAAGAGTCGCTGTCCACTCATTTGTACCAAAGTCTGTGATCAGCCCTACGTTAAAAGTAGTTGCTTCTTCAGGATCTAGGTTTGCGTTTCCGTAGATATCAACTGCCTTAAATGCTCCTGCCTGATTAACATATGCTAGTGCAGTAACTGGACTAGAATTAGTTTCATCTGGGTGAGGCGCTCTAAACGTAGTTTGTCCTGTAAACCTTAATGTTAAGGCATCAATAGGAGTCCATCGCATTACGATTTTCGGGTCTACAGAATCTTTTTCACCATAGTCTTCGTATCTAAGAGCTAACTGCATGTCAAACTCATCAGTAATTGGCAGTGCAAATTCTGCAAATAATGAGTCAATTGTTTGGTCTTGATCCGAAGCATAAGTTGGAGCCAAGAACATAAACAATCCTACTGGGTTAGCTGCACAAGCAGCTCTTCCATTAGCAGTTGCATTTTGCTCTGGAATATCACAAGGATATAGCGAACCGTCATGAGTATTTTGCAATGAGTTTGTGGCTGTTGGTCCTGGAAGAGCAGGCAACGAAGTTTGTACGTTGTAGTCTCGTCTTTCATAACCAAATGCCCAAGCCGCATCTCCACCACCTAAAGACCCCATAAGTCCCTGCAAGATGAAATCAGCAGTGATAAGTGAAGACTCATTTAAAGTAGTTCTTCTATCAGTTAAATATCTAAGAAGAACTGGGTCATTAGCTGTCGCAGCATGATAATCTGGGTTCACTCCAACTCTCGCAGTTGTATTAGCTGGATTAGGTTGATTACCTTGCTCAATTGCATTAGAAGTGGGGTTAAACCACATACAACCAGCCGGTCTTGTAGAAGATTTAACTGTATTAGCAGCTATTGCTGCACCAGTAGACGTGACCTTAAATGTAGGTGTTAGGTCATTGGCGCTTGTAGTTAAACCTGTCATTTCAGCATCACAATTAGGCCCACCATAACCCCATAGGGCAGATAAGAATTTGTGTTGCATAGTGTCAGCACCTGTTATAACTGATTCACTGGTTGAGTAATTCAAGCTTGTTGAGTACTGAACGTCATCAGTTAGGTCACCTTCAAAACTGAAAGCCACTCTGACAGTGTCATATTCTCTTTGTGCTGTTTCTGCTCCGTTAGCATTTCCAAAAGGATTACCAGAAGCAGCAATTGATCTGATTCTTAACCTTTGATAGGCAGCTCTATTTGTTCCATCTCCACCGTAATTGGCATTTGTAAGTGCATTACAAAAAGCTGCGTAATCTACACACAATTGAACGAAACCTGGGTTAAAGTCAGGCATCGTATTTGAAGTTGGGTTGTTAGGCGGGTAAGAAGGCGAAGTTGCCCAATCAGGTACATCGGTTTGACCATAAGCAAATTCTACATGCCAGTTATGACCATCACCTACTTCACCATTAAATTCTAACCACAGTTGCGAGTTGTATTGCTCTTCTTGAACGTTATCAAACCAAGTGTATTGATAACGACATATTCCAGTTAAAGCAATGTCACCAGCTACTGAAGTACCCAAACCTCCTAAAGGCGTGTTAAATCCACCTGCATTATTACAACCT
>CETB01032367.1_pt1 | contig 14902 bp, 15 predicted proteins | sample 356381 | NCBI WGS metagenome assembly CETB01 (sample SAMEA2622545, study PRJEB7988) | marine metagenome | biome: marine biome (ENVO:00000447); feature: deep chlorophyll maximum layer (ENVO:xxxxxxxx); material: "saline water (ENVO:00002010), including plankton (ENVO:xxxxxxxx)" | depth 155 m | reverse complement strand
AACATGGTAAACATGGTAAACATGGTAAACATGGTAAACATGGTAAAGAAATTAGATCTCAAATCCAATCAGCCCTAGATAATGGGAAACTAACTAGTGAAGAAGCAGATCGAAAGTTTCTTCAAATAACCGATACCTCACAGAGATTTGAGAAAATGATTTCATATTAGGTGAATCATGCCAGCATCAATTTTGATTGCAGATGACGACCATTCTATACGAGAAGCCCTTGAACGTAGTTTTCGTTTCGAGGGCTTTCTTGTTTCAAGTGTTGAAAATGGCTCTTTAGCTATAGCTGAAATTGAACATCGGATTCCTGACATATTGATTTTAGATATAAATATGCCAGAAATGAATGGTATTGAGGTTACAAAGTACCTGAGGAGTATTGAGGTAGATATTCCAATCTGTATTCTTTCTGCGAGAGATGAAGTGACAGACAGAGTGATTGGATTGGAATCTGGTGCTGACGATTATTTAGTAAAACCATTTTCATTCATAGAGTTACTCGCACGAATTAATGCATTACTTAGGCGGAGTTCATCTGTTGATGGCAATGAAATCCAATTAGGTGAATTGGTGGTAGATCCTCAAAAAAGAAAAGTGACTTATTTTAACCAAACACTTGATTTGACTAAAAAAGAATTCGATTTGATTTATGTTTTATCAAAGAATCCAAATGTAGTGATGAGTAGAGAGCAATTACTTAATTATGTCTGGGGATATGATTTTGAAGTAGATACGAATGTGGTTGATGTGTTTATAGGATATTTAAGAAAAAAAATGGAAATTCTTGATCAACCTAGGATTATTTATACTGTTAGAGGGGTTGGGTTTGTATTAAAAAATGAGTTTTAGAACTGTAGTAACTTTATTATTTGTGACTGTGTCAGTATTGATAGTTGTAGTCGCAGGTGCTGTCATCAATCAATTGACTCAAAATGAGATTAAAAATAGGTTGGACTCTCGACTTGTTAAGCAAATTGAATCGGTTTCTAATTCAGATATTCTCCCTCAAATATTGCAGTTAAGGCGTTTTTTGTACCAAAACCCTGAGAGTGAATCTGCTACAGAAGTCCAAGCATTTTTTGATATTCAGCTTCCCACAAGAATTTATGTAAATAAAAAAATGTTTCTATCTACTGAAGGATTCCCACAAATTCCTGAACAATCTTTATTAACAGATCAATTTTCTACAATTAATTTGAACGGTGATAAGTGGAGAGGTTTGAATAAAGAATTTTTTACTCAAGCTCGTTTTAATCCTCCTGGACGGCCTAATATTGTGGGGCAGGAATTTTTAATTACTATTGAAGTCTTAGGTTCTTACGATGTAGTAGATTCAACTTTGACAGATGTTAGAAATTCTTTCGTATCTGTTGGTGTAGTTGTTGTGATTTTATTAGGAGTGATTGGATGGGGATTAGGTTGGATAATTGTTAGACCACTAGAACGGCTTAGTAAAGATGCCATGATGATTAATGATTCTTCTGATCTAAGTGAGAGAGTTCATTCAGAATCAAAATATTCTTTTTCAGAAGTTCAAAACTTGACATCTAGTATTAATGAAATGATAAGAAGGCTAGAACAAAGTTATATAGCTACTCAAAATGCATTAGTGTCTTCTAGATCTTTTGCTTCAAACGTTGCGCATGAACTTAGAACCCCATTAACCAGTATGAAGATGAATTTAGATTTATTGGGTAGAAATTTAGAAATGGATACTTCGCAAAGATCTGAAATTGTTTCAGATCTTTTGGATCAACAAGAAAATTTAATTAATATTTTGGAATCTTTCAGATTGTTGGCTAGAGGTGATTTATCAGAAGAAAATATTTTTGAGGAAATTGATTTTACTCAATTTATCAGAGATTTAACTGACAAATATCAACGCCAATATCCGAAATCTCAATTCCATTTGAGTTCATATTCAGCGAAACCTTTGATTTTTGCATGGAGGGAAGGATTGTATGTGATGCTTAGTAACTTGATAGTGAATTCTATAACTCATTCTAATAAGAATCTTGAACAATTAGTCGTAGAAATTTCTACTGAAATTGCTGGAAATTATTTGATTTTAACCATAGATGACAATGGGATTGGAATTCCAGAAACTGAAAGAACATCAGTTTTAGAGAGATTTAGAAGAGGTAGCTCTACTTCAACAAAAGGCTCTGGGTTAGGTCTTGCTCTAGTGAAACAACAAGTAGAAATTCATAATGGTTCTATTGCAATTACATCAAATCCATCGTCTGGAGCTAGATTTGTGATAAGTTTGCCTGTATTAATTTAATTAGAGGGGAAAATATGGAATTTGGTGTTCAGGTAAATGTATACGAAACTGATTGGGATTCTATTTCAAAATCTATTATGACCATGGAGGCTGGTAGGTGGGGAAGTGTTTGGTTTGCTGACCATTTTTTACCTCCCCATGTGTCTAGTACAAAAACTGATCAAATGGAAGCTGAAGCTGAAACAGCTTTTGAAGGGTTCACATTGATATCAGTAGTAGCAGGTATGACACAAAAGCTTAAGTTGGGTCACTTAGTTTTAGGGAATTCATATCGAAATCCTGCATTAGTAGCAAAAATGGCCACTACTTTAGACCAAGCTTCAAAAGGTAGATTCACGTTATCTTTGGGTGCTTCTTGGTATGAGAGAGAACATTTAGCATATGGTTGGAGATTTCCTTCACTTAAAGAGAGATCTGATAGATTTGAAGAAGCATGTAAGTTGATTAGGCTTTTATTTACTTCTGATCAACCTGTAAGTTTTGATGGAGAATTTTATCAACTTGATCAAGCTCCATTGTCTCCTAATTGTTATCAAAAGCCACATATTCCTATTTTAGTTGGAGGAACAGGAGAAAAAAGAACTTTATTGACTCTTGCGAAATATGGAGATGTATTCAACTTGGATGGGTGGTCTGGGCGAGGAATGTCGATGGATTTGTACAAGCACAAAGTTAGTGTTTTAGAAAAACACTGCGAAAATGTCGGTAGAAACCCCGCAGATATAAAAAAGACATTATTAATGCCTATAAAAATCACCAATAGTAAATCTGAAGCGAGAGAATTTATAGAAAAACTAGGATACCGATCATCTGATTCTACTCATGGAAGTTTTGGTGGAAAATTAGTTTCTCCATTAGAAACTGACTCAGTGGCAGGTTCAGTAGATTATGTCGTACAAAGAATCGGAGAATTTATTGATGAAGGTGTAGAAGAAATCATGTTTGGAGCTGTTGATACTGGCGATTCTGAAACACTTCAAATGATAGATGAGGAAGTTTTACGGCATTTTGTTTAATCTATGTGAATGTTGATACACGTGAAACTCAAATGAATACAATCTTAAACAAATCTTTTGAATCATTAATTGTGATTAGATTCAGGTATATGTGGTTAGGGGATTTTGCTCTTTTATGTGCTGAATTTATGGAATTGTTAATTCTATCTTGGTATGTGTTGAATCAAACTAATTCACCTATGATTTTAGGTATTTATGCTGCACTAAGATTTACTGGCACGCTTTTTTCTCCACTCTTTGGAGTAATAGTTGATAGGCTAGGAAAAAGAAATATTTATATTTTTTCAAGAATTTGTTTCGTGATTTTATCTACGATCGTGATGGTTTTATATATTACAAATACTATTTCAGTTACATATGTTTTGATTATTTCACCATTTGTTGGTTTATCTAGATCGTTAGATATGATAGTTAGACAATCTGTTATACCTTCAATTGTTGGGAATCGATTGCTTCAAAATAGTATTGCTCTATTAAGAACATCTAGAGATATTACTCAAATTGTGGGTCCCATAATGGGAGGTGTTTTATTAGAATTATTAGGAGCATCATTTAGTTATTTAGTAATAGTTTGTCTTTATGTTTTAGCTTTAGTATTTGTATTGATGATTAGAGACATTCCCAATGATTTCTCTAAGTCTAAAGAGTCACTAATTCTAAATTTTAAACAAGGAATTTCCTATGCGTTATTGCATCCTTTTTTAGTAGGAATTTTAGTCATAGCATTTATGGTTAATTTAACTGGATTCCCTTTAAACAATGGATTGATGCCGGTAATTGCAAAAGATATTATGAAAACTGATGCTGTAGGTTTGGGGTGGATGTTAGGGATGTATTCTGCGGGAGCTCTGTGTGGTTCTTTGGTAATGGGTTATTTTTCTAATATGAAATGGGTAGGTATTTTAATGGTCTTAGGCGCACTTTTATGGCATGTGGGGATATTTTTCATTGGATTTGTTTCAACTTTATTAGTTGCAATTCCTTTATTGTATTTGATAGGTATTTTTCAGTCTTTTGCCATGGTGACTATGGCAATGCTATTGATGTCTTACACCTCAAAAGAAATGTTGGGTCGAATATTAGGGTTGAGACAACTATCTGTTTATGGGCTTCCATTAGGATTATTGTTTTCAGGATCAATTGCCGATAATTTTGATGTGACATGGGCTTTATATTTGAATGGGGTTATCGGTTTTGTGATACTTGTAATAGCTGTGGTAATTTGGCCAAGTACATTTAAATCAGATTTGTCTTATCAAAAAAATTAGCTGTTTTTGATTAAATCAGCAATTTTTTCACCAATCATCATAGTCGGTACGTTAGTGTTTGCTCTTGGGCAATCTGGCATGATTGATGCATCTGCTACTTTTAAGTTTTTGATTCCATGCACATTCCCGTATTGATCGACAACTGAAGTTGGGTCAGATTCCGGACCCATTTTGCATGTTCCAGATATATGATGACTAGTTCTGGCATTTTCTTTTAGCCAAACATTTAGTTGTGTGTCAGAGTTAAGTATTTCTTCAGTAGGAGCTAACCTGAAGTCAATTAGGTGTTTATATGAAGATCCTGCGGCTACATCTACACACATTCTTACAGCATCTCTCATTCTTCTTAAGTCTTCTGTTTCTTTGAAAAAATTGTAATTAATATTTGGCTGAATACTGGGATCTGATGTTCTTAAGGATAATTCGCCTTTCCCTTTAGCCAAGTAAATAGCCACAATCATCCCAACTCTACCAAACATATTAGTGGTGTCTCCAAAGTAAAGTTTTGAACCCATTCCAAAACTAGTATGATGAATCAACATGTCGTTTCGTAAATCTGAGCCCTTTGCAGTATATCTAATTGCAACATCTACTCCTCTAAGGTCAGGATCACTTTCTTGACCTTTTTGCACTTGCCAAGTAAGTGGTACTTGAGGATGGTCTCTCAAGTTTTTTCCAACGTTTGGATGGTGCAATAAAGTTTCAATTCCTTGTTCTGATAGCATGTCATCAGGTCCTATTCCAGATAACATTAATATTTGAGGGGAATTAATAGCTCCTGCAGAGACTATGATTTCGTTTCCTTCAATAGTTTCTAAGCCATTTTCTGTATTAACTATTACCCCTTTTGCCTGTAAATTATCTAAAATAATTTTTTGAACTTGAGCATTTGATAGTATCGTTAGGTTGCCTCTATCAAGGTAAGGCTCTAAGTATGTGATCCAAGTGTTTTGTCTGATTCGATTGATTGTATTAAATGGTAGGGGCCCCACTCCAGTAGAATCAGGGTCATTATGGTCATCAACGTGAGGATATCCTAAATCTCTGAAACCATCATAAAAAGCAATACTGTCTTTTTGCCATTCGTTTTTTGGTGTTCTTATACACCTTACAGGACCTGATTTGCCATGAAAATCTCCTGAAAAATCTAGATCGTTTTCTAGTTTTCTGAAATAAGGCAAACATTCTTGAAAGCTCCAAAGATCATTCCCGGAGTTAGCCCATTCATCATAATCATCTGGTTCGCCCCTTAAGAATATTTGAGCATTAACTGCGCTAGATCCTCCTAGTGTTTTTCCTCTAGGAACTAAAATAGGCTCACGTAATTCGGTAGATTTCCCAATAAAAGTTCTGCCATGATCAGGATTTGTGAAAAACCAAGATCTATTTCTATTAGCACCAAAACCGTATTTTACTTCATTTGGGGTTTGATCTATGGATGTGTATCCTGGCCCACTCTCTATTAGTAACACGGAATTTTTTGAGGATTCAGAAAGCCTTGAGGCTATGATAGCCCCTGCAGATCCCGATCCTATAATTATGTAGTCGTATGCCATTTCAGCCCTTTTAGTTGGTAAGTTTGTATGTTTTTTCAGCGGTGTTTTTGAACATATCGTTTCGTTCTGAAGGTGAGAAATTTTTAGAGTATTTTTTGAAAGCGTTGTATAAAACATGATACGAGAAAGAAACTTTATCAACAGGGAAATTACTTTCAAACATACCTCTGCTGGGAGTGAATTTTTCGATGCAAAAATCTAGATATGGTTTCATATCAATTGCTAGAGTATCTGAATCAACTGGTATTGGAAGATTATGCCAATTATGTCCAGTTTGTGGCATTCCTAATCCCCCCAATTTGATGACTACATTGGGACATTCAGAAAGGTCAGAAATATTTTGTTTCCAGATTTTTATCACTTCTTCTCTTCGAGAGTCATACGGACCTATTTGGATTAATCCTCCAACATGGTTAACAATTATGGGTAGATCCGGTACTTGCTTAGCTATATTTAATAGTTCTGGTAGCTGATGGAAATACATCCAAGATTCAAAAGTTAACCCCATTTCTGAAACAATTTTGGCACCTTCTAAAAATTTAGGTGAAGACATTTGTTCTGGGATGCCATAAGTAGGATTATTTTCTATTTCAGGATATTGATCCCAAGTGACTGTATGCCTGATTCCTTTGAAACGATTTGGGCTAGCTTCTATAAGTTTTTCCAATACAGGTTTTACCTCATCTCCAAGACTTAAGTTAGCATGCCCAACAATTGCTGCACCTGCCCTAGTTTTTCCATATATTCCGCTTGAACTAGCTGCAGAAAGACCTTCTACAAACTCTACTTCACCAACGGTTTTGAATTTCTCATCAACATCAATGTTGTACATTGAGCGAGCTTCTACAAAAACTGTAGAAACTATATTGTGACCAGAGTCAGTATCAGCCATGAGTTCATGAAGTAAATACCTTTGATAAGGTATTCTTTCATATCTGTGGTCCCAAAAATGATGATGTGGATCACAAATAGGTAAATCTGGTTCAATAATTTCTTCTTTGGTTAATTCTAACCAGTCGTTTCCTCCGTAGGGCATATGAATCTCCGAATTTATAATTTGAGGCATCATAGCAAATTTATAAAATTAAAGTGTTAAGATAAAATACCAAAATCATATGAACTTACACGATTCACCCAGAACCCAGTTGATTTTGCAATCGGCGATACCCAACATGTTATATCGATTGGCTGCTCCTAATATGTTAGCGGTCATAATAATTTCTATAGTTACATTTTCAGAAGCATGGTATGTAGGTAAAGTAAATACTGTTGCATTGGCAGGCTTAGCAATAGTTTTTCCGTTCCAAACTTTAATGGGAATGATGGGAAACGGAGGTATGGGAAATGGAACGGCCTCTGCTTTATCGCGTTCAATCGGTAAAAATGATTTTAAAAGAGCTCACTCTGTAATTTGGCATTCAGCCTTAATTAACTTGTTTATATCTTTAGTGTATTTGATAGCACTAGGGATATTTTCAAGATCTATTTTTAATTTGTTTGGTGCTTCTGAAGAAGTAACAGATCAAGCAGTTTTATATGCTCGGATATTTTTTGGACTAGCACCTTTTATATGGTTATATTTTTGGATGAAATCTGTGTTGCGAGGTTTAGGTGCAATTCATATCATGGCTCGTCTTGATATTGTTGTAAGTGTGATTCAGCTTGTCTTGAGTGGGGCTTTAACTTTAGGCTGGGGCTTTTTTCCATCTTTAGGATTGCTAGGACCGGCAATTGCTGCAGTGTTATGTCAAGGTTTTGCTGGTGTAGCAATGTTGATTTTGTTCGTTTCAGGAAAGTTTGAAATTTCACTCAAAATTATCCCTTTAGATTTTGATGTCACAAAAGATATATTGAAAGTTGGAGGAATGGGTGTTTTATTAGCTTTTAACATTGCATTAACTATCATGCTAACTACTAGATTCGTAGCTGATTTTGGTACTGAGGCAATAGCAGGATATGGAGTATGTGGTCGCTTAGAGCAAATGTTGATTCCGTTAGCTTTTGGAGTTGGAGGAGTATTAGTAGTAATTGTTGGAACAAATTTTGGAGCATCTCAATATGAAAGAGCTAGAAAGTCTGCTAGATTTGGGGCTTTAATAATTGCTTTAGTAGCGACTTTAATTGGTGTAATTCTTGCACTATTTCCGAGTTTATGGATTGATTTGTTTATTAAAGAATTAGGAGCATTTGCTATAGGGTCTGTGTATTTGAGAATTGTGGGGCCTGTTTTTGGGCTTTTTGCAGGAGGACAAACATTGTCGTTTGCTAGCTATGGCACTGGAAGTATGATCATTCCTGTTTTTGGTGGGGTGTACAGAGTTTTAATTACTAGTATTTTTGGATTATCAGTGTCATATTTTTCGTTGGATATTTCATTCCTGTTTTGGGGAGTCACCATAGGAATGGTTGGATGGGCAATTATTCTTAGCTTAAATATGATTTCAAAAGTATGGAATCCAGAAAAAACTATAGATTGAGGCTTCTATCTCTATATCCCCAAAATCCTATGATCAAGAACAGTAGAATTTTGAAGATTACTAGAGATAAATCTGCAAAATCCAATCCGTTAACATAAGGGTTGTTATAAGCTCCAAATGAAGAAATCCATTCCTTCACAAATTCAAAAATCGCATTTGTTTCAGCTAACATGCCAGATAGCCATTCGATAGCCAAAAGTCCAATCCCTGCAGCCCAACTCAATGATGACTTGCCAGTATAGGCTCCTATGGCAAATCCAAATGCAGCAAAACTTACTCCGCCAAGTGCACTTTGGATTACTGATTGCACAAGAGATGAGTAATTCAAACTGGCGTCTACAAAAAGCGTCATGATGAAAATTAAATTCACCCATACAAAAGGAATAAGCATCCCTAATCCGATCAGAATAATTGCTTGTACAGAAAATATCATAGTTCTAGTAAAAGGTAATGATGCAACAAATTCGAAAGTCCCATCTTCTTCTGATTTTGGTCCAATTTTGTTCATTAACCCTATGATGCAAACAGCTATAAGTAATGGCATGAATAAGTTCATGAGATAGCCTGAGACTAGTCCTTCTAGTGACCATATTGAATCCCAATTACTGATTCCAAATGCATTAAGTACTACTGAGTTGTCAGAAAAACCTGATGTCTCGAGGGCGTTTTTCTGGCCATCAATTAAATTTTCTTTTAAATTTGAGTTTCCAAAAGCCAAAGGAATTATCATTAAATAGACTCCAGGGGCTAATGTCCAAGTTGATATCCATCTTTGTGAGGATATAATGATGTACCAGCCATAAGTAGCTAGAAATTTAATCAAAACTCTTTTCCTTATCGAAAAAATCAAAGAATTGATTCTCTGCTGATGTGTTGTTTTGTTCTGCCATTTTTTTGAACGTTTCTAGCGATTCATCATATATTTTTTCCCCTTCTTTCATCACTACCAGTGAGTCAACAGTCTTTTCAACTTCAGAAATTATGTGTGAAGAAAGTAATATTGATGTTCCATTGTTTGCAAAGTCATTTAATATTTTAAAAAGAGTTCTTTGATGAAAAGGATCGAGCCCGGAAGTAGGTTCATCCAATATTAAAGCTTTTGGTTTATGCAAAAGCGATAATATGATGCCAGTTTTTTGTTTGTTTCCTTTTGAAAGTTTTTTTATGGTTTCTTTGATATCCAAATCAAAATTACTAGATAATTCTAAAGCATAATCTAGTGTGACATCTCTTGCTTGAGCTGCAAATTTGAACAATGTTTCTGATGACACATTGTCAGGTAAACGGGAGTCACCAGGAAGAAACCCGATAATTTTCTTGGCTTCTATAGGGTTAGAAATAGGGTCAATTTCATTTACTGAAAGAGTTCCATCTGAAGATTTTAAAAACCCCATGAAAGATCTCATCGTAGTTGTTTTTCCTGAGCCATTTGGTCCCAATAATGCCTTTGTTTCCCCATCCTGAATGGATATAGAGATGTTTTTAACCCCCTTACCATTTTTGTATAACATTGTGAGGTTTTTGATAGATATCATTATTTTTGTAAATCCGAAACAATTTTTGATGGAATTAGTTTAAATACAACTACATCTTCAGCGTAATCGGGGTACAACTTAGAGAATTCATTGCTCTCTGTCAATCCGTAATATCTCATAGACAAAGACCTTACAAATTGATTTAAAGGGATTTGTACTTCTTCAATTTTCCCATGAATTATTACTGATTGATATGGGGGCTCTCTGTCATCAACACATAAAGTAGCAAATGGGTTATGCAATAAGTTTTTCCATTTTTGAGTTTTTGTTCCAGTAAACATAAATGCCTCACCATTATCCCAAGAATAGCAAATAGGGACAGAGTGAGGCATTTTATATATATCAACTGTACTGAGTACAGCAATTCTCGTTTTTTCTAGAAACTTTTGCGAAGTAGAATCTATTTTGATCAGTTTGTCCTAGGAATCAATAGGTGTGTTTTCTAGGTTACCCCATTCAGTCCATGAACCATCATATACTGCAACATTGTCATATCCAAGTAATTCTTGTAATACAAACCAGCTGTGGGTAGCTCGTACGGCAGTTTGACACAAAGTGTAAATATCTAGCTCATTTGTTACAGAAGTAGAATTGTATAAATTCTTTAGATCTTCAGCTGGTAAAAATCTACCATCTGCGTCAACATTTTGTACCCATTCCACATGTATGGATTCAGGGATGTGTCCCCCTCTTTCAGCCCTAACGTCTCTACCTGCATATTCATCGGCAGATCTAGTATCTAAAACTATTGAAGCCTCATCGTCAATTGACTCCATTACTTTTTGTAAAGATATGATTAGTTCAGGCTTTGCCTCTCCCGTAAAAGAATATGTTGAGGAAGATATGGAAGTCGAATCTGATGTTATTTTTTTACCTTCTGATTCCCAGAGGGCATAAGACCCGTCCATGAGTTTTGTGTCTTCATGGCCGTATACTTCTAGAGTCCAAAGCAATCTGCTAGACCAAAGATTTTTAATGTGGTCGACTACTACAATTGTGTCAGTATCTTTTATTCCTAATGCACTTAGCTTTGTAGCCATTTCATTTTCAGAAGGAATTAAGCCTTTGACTCCATCTCTTTCTACTTGTAGTTCTTTGTAAGATAGATTGACTGAGTCAGGAATATGTCCTGCGGCATAATCTTCAGGTAGCCTGATGTCGATAATTTTCAAGTTTTTGTCATCTAAACGTTCTTCAACCCATGAAGTTGAAACTAATTTGTCAGTAGAAGCGTATCCTTTAGATTCTAATGATGTATCAGAATTGGACTCGTCAGAAGAACACCCTATGAATAATAGAGATGATAAAGCAAGCAAAAATATTGTTTGAAGTGAAATAAATTTTTTAATCATTTGATTCCTATTTGAATAATTTAATTTTCCATTCTCCGGGTTTAATTTCTTCTATTTCACAGCCATAACCTCTTTTCATAGCTTCAGGTGGAATAGTTGAAAGGGCAGGGGGATGATCGGTTATTACATCTAATGCATTGGGCTTAGGGTCTGATTCATCTAATTCCCGATTTGTTCGGAGCATAGGATAGGGGCATATTTCGCCTCGTACATCTAGAGTCGCTATCTCAGTTTGTTCCATTTAAACTCCTTTTTTTGTCAAAAAAAATCCCCGCTCAATTTGTTTGGCGGGGAATTATGGACCGTGTGTATTCCTCGCTGTTAGCGCATACAACAACAACATGTCATTAGGTTTGATGAAAATTTAATCATACGAAAACTTTAACAATGAGGTAAATTGTTGTCAAATAATTGAAATGCAATAAAATGAATCAATAAGTTGATAGGACATAAAATGCAACCCACTCAAACCGACGTAAACAATTCAAAAGACTTGTATTTTTACGCTAGCATTTTGATATTAGTGGCTATTTTTGGAATTTGGCTTACATCTCTAGTATTTGAGTTAGGTGGAGCAGGTGTTTATTGGATAGCAGGAATTGCGTTTGGAGTTACGGTTCAAAGAAGTAGATTTTGTTTTACATCAGCATTTCGAGATTACTTTCTTTTAGGTCAAACCCGAATTCTAAAAGGGATTTTGGTAGGCCTTGTAGTTGCATCAGTTGGATTTGCAATGATTATGAGTACAGTAGTTCCAAATCCGGATTTTGGATCTCCCCCATCAGATGCCAATTTATTACCTGTAGGCTTATCTACAATACTTGCTGGAACCTTATTTGGGATTGGTATGGTACTCGCAGGAGGCTGTGTTTCTGGATCTCTTTATAGAATGGGAGAAGGGTATGTTGCTTCTTGGGTTGCAATTTTAGGAGTAATGATAGGTCTTTTTTTACTAAATAATACATGGAATTGGTGGTGGGATAATTTAATTTCTACAGAATCTAGTATATGGTTGCCTGAATATTTGTCTTATTCAGGTTCTATTTTAGTTACCTTATTCTCTATTTTATTGATTCTCTATTTGGCTGTTCGTAAAGAGAGAAAAGTTAATGCTGGGTTTGTAATGCCCGTAATCACTAGAAAATTTTCAGAACCTCCTATTACATCTACATTTGCAGAGATATTTAGTTATTTTAAGAAAATTTTTAATACTGAATGGAATCCTATTTTAGCCGGAGTAATTCTAGCCTTTATCAATATTTTGCTATTTATTAAATTCCACCCATTTGGTGTAGTGGGTGAGATCTCTCGTTGGTCAACTGATATATCTCAATTGATAGGATTTCCCGAACTTGAATTAAGAGGATTAGATAGTTTGGGTGCATGTGTGATGATAGTTACTGAAGGTTCTTGGTTTACGGAGGGATTTTTCTTTAATGTGGGAATTATAGCTGGATCTGCGGCATCCTCAATTTTGTCTAGAGAATTTAAAGTTCGCATACCAAAATCTCCTAGACGATACATTCAATCTTTAATTGGTGGAGGAATTATGGGGTATGGTGCTGGTTTAGGTGTTGGCTGTACTTTGGGGGCGTTTTTCTCTGCTATTCCATCATTAGCATTGAATGGATGGGTTTATGGGGCAGGATTATGTATTGGAGCTTATGTAGGCGTCCAAATTATAAAAAGATTTCCTTAATAATTTTTTTAAAATGATTGATTTAATTAACTCAAATATGCAAGTCCAAATACTTGAAATTAATAGGATCATAGGAGAATTTGACGATTCTCAAGACATTGAAGTTTTGGTCAGCTCTTCAGTTATAGGTTCTAATGCTTTGTCTCAAGCAGCTTCTAAAGGGATTAAATGTCGTGTTGAACCATATGAAGGAGATTTTTGGAAGATTGTGTTGGTTTCTAAGTAAACCGACATTTTATTCATTTTAAATAATTTTTTCAATGAAAACGTGTGACTCTTACAGGATTTGACTAAGAAATAGTTTTGTTCTTTCTTCTTCAGGGTTTTCAAAGAAATGTTGAGGGGTTCCGGACTCTACAATCAGCCCTTCATCAAAAAATAGAAACCTGTCAGCAACTTCTTTAGCGAATCCCATTTCATGAGTTACGCAAATCATAGTCATGCCAGATTGAGCTAGTTCTGTCATTACATCTAAAACTTCCTTGATCATTTCAGGGTCAAGCGCAGATGTGGGTTCATCAAATAACATGATTTTAGGTTGCATAGCTAAAGCTCTAGCAATTGCAACTCTTTGTTGCTGTCCTCCTGAAAGTTGAGTGGGGAATTTGCTGGCTTGTTCAGGGATACCTACTCTTTCAAGTAAGCTTATTGCCAAATCTTCAGCTTCAGATTTCGGTAGTTTTTTTACTTTTTGAGGAGCTAGAGTGATATTTCTTAAAACTGAAAGATGAGGAAATAAGTTGAATTGCTGAAAAACCATTCCAATTTGAGAACGGATCGATTCTATATTTTTAATATTGTTGTTTAGTTCAGTTCCATTAACTTTAATTAATCCAGAATCATGTTTTTCTAATCCATTTAGTGTTCTTATGTAAGTTGACTTCCCTGAACCTGATGGTCCTAAAATTACAACTACCTCTCCTTCATAAACATTTGCTGATATCCCTTTTAACGCTTGGAAAGTACCAAAGGATTTAGTTACATCTTTTGTTTCTATAGTGATGTTATTTGACATGGTTACCTTAATTTCCTAGATTTAATTTCTTTTCTATAGATCTGCTGATTTGAGACAGTACTGTCGAAACTATCCAAAATAATAGTGCTACTACAAGTAATGTCTGTATAGATTTTCCGTAAAATGCCTGCTGTTGTTCGGGAATTAATCTTCCTATTCGAAGAACGTCAGTTATGCCTAAAATAAATACTAGAGAAGTATCTTTAAAAATTGCAATAAATGTACTTACAATAGTTGGTATTACTACCCTGATAGCTTGTGGTAGAACTATGTACGCCATTTCAAATAAAGGACCTATTCCTAGTGCTGTTGAAGCTTCCTTTTGCCCTTTTGGAATTGACTGTAAACCACCACGGATCACTTCAGCAATATAAGCGCTTGCAAACAATGAAAGGATGATCATTGCTCTAATTACCAAGTTGATGTCATCTAAAGAAAAAATGTCAGGTAGGAAATTCGGTAGTACAAACCAAGCGAAGAATAGCCAGGCTATTAGTGGGGCTCCTCTAAATGTTTCTATGAAAATTATTGAAGAATATTTGATCACAGGTAATGAGCTAGCTCTTCCGATTGCAAGAATAATGCCCAAAGGAAATCCCGCTAATATTGCTATAACTGCTAAAATTATATTTACGAAAAACCCCCCCCATAAAGTAACTTTTGGACCACCGAATAAAGTTAATATTAATAA
>CETB01091795.1_pt1 | contig 14927 bp, 18 predicted proteins | sample 356381 | NCBI WGS metagenome assembly CETB01 (sample SAMEA2622545, study PRJEB7988) | marine metagenome | biome: marine biome (ENVO:00000447); feature: deep chlorophyll maximum layer (ENVO:xxxxxxxx); material: "saline water (ENVO:00002010), including plankton (ENVO:xxxxxxxx)" | depth 155 m | reverse complement strand
TGGCGACCCCGAACGGATTCGAACCGTCGATCTCAGCCGTGACAGGGCTGCATGTTAACCGCTACACCACGGGGCCGTGAAAAACACAACTTGAAATAAGATTTTATTTAGAGATCAATAATCAGTCAACTAAACTACAGTTTATCCTATATACCCAGCATCTTTTAATGCTTGCTCTAATTTAGCAGGACTATAACCAACAACATTTTCATCACCGATAACAGTTACTGGAGTGCTTCGAAATCCCATTGTTACCAATTCTTTGAGGGCGTCACGATCATTAGAGACATTATGCTCTGAATATTCAATATTATTTCGTGAAAGATACAGTTTCACCATATGACATGGGCCTCAACCTACAGAGGTATAAACTTTTACAGCTTCAGTCACTGAACACTCCTTAAAAAACTTGAAATCATTATACTCTAATTATCATTTTTGTCTTCTGATCTGCGACGTTGATTGAATTCTTTTTTACCACCGGTATTCTCAAAAAGTTCGGTGCCAAGGGGTACTGCTTCATCAATAGTCTGTGAAAACTCTTCTCCAGATTCATACTTGCGAAGAAACTCTTCGCTTACAAAAAACATTCATATACAAAATCCGTCACGAGCTATATCCTCATGATGGCGTTCACATGGACAAATTTTCTTACGATCCTCAACTGGATCGCCACTTAATGGCATTCAAGGACAATATCGATATCCCTTATTTCTATGATTTTCAGCTAAGCCTTTTTGAACTTCACTTACAACTTCTTGTTCGGGAAAAAATTCATAGGGTCCCTTAGAAACATATCGTTCAGAAAATTTTTTAGCACTTTCTAAAGCATCTGATTCTGACATATCCTTAGGCATAAATCATCTCAATCTTTTGTATCTTCTAAAAAACCTTTCCTCATCATACCGTGCATAGTGCAATTCATGCTACGAAAAGATTTTTCTTGATTTTGTAATTTTTCAATTAACGAAGGTAAAGCTATATTGATTTCATCATCTGTTTTGTGAATTGAAACTTCTAAGCTTAACAATGCTGAAGTTCCACAATCACAACTCGCAGCAAAAAAAAACTTATCGAAATCTGGATTTGCGGAAAAATCCATTTTAAATCCCGATAATGGGCGTAAAGTAACCTCAGATGACATATTAGAGACAATTAAATTTTGAAGTATTTTATTATCCACCGATAAACCTATAATATTCTTACAACCGATCGTACACTAAACAGGTAAATTATGGATATACAAGACAAACAACTTTACACGGCATATAACTTATATTTTTCCAATCTCAAACTAGACGCATCTACTATCAGATCAAATCTTGAAACAATTTTTGGAAGTGAAACAATTAGCCTTGAAACAATCAAAAAATGGCTTCAAAAATTTGATGAAATCCCTGAAAAAGAAAGGAGGCAAGAGGAATCTTACCACTGGGACTATCTAGAATATTATGAAATAGACTGGACGAATGGGAGACAAATTAATGTACTATATGAAAAATTTCAATCTTGGTTAAGAACAACTGAAATAGTACCTGTAGGAGATTTTCAGGGAGACATACCAATTTCAGGACGTGAAATGAAATGGATATGGAGATTGTCTTTAAGGGACTCAGCAGACGGGTCTTTCAATTTTTCCAGAGAATTAATGAAATCAATTTGGGAAGAGGCTGTTGAAAAAGCAGTTGATGAGCAACAAAGAAAATTCTTAAGTCAAGAAACATTTATAGAATGGAGAAGTCTATAGCTTATTTAAGTTACAATTCTATTGAACTATTAAATTTTTAATTGATTCAAAGGAGCAGTAAATGGATTTTTTAATCATACCCATAATAATAATACTCATTGTACTAATCTTCTTTAGTATTGTGATTGTTCCGCAACAAAGCATGAGTATTATTGAAAGACTAGGTAAATTCAACAGGATTCTTAGCCCAGGTCTCCATTTCAAAATCCCAATCATTGAAAGAGTTGCTGGAAAAGAATCCATAAGAATTAGACAATTAGATGTTCCAGTAGAAACCAAAACTCAAGACAACGTTTTTGTGAATTTGGGAGTGTCAGTGCAATTCGTAGCTGTAAGTGAAAAAATCTTTGATGCATTTTACAGATTGACTGATGTTAATACTCAGATCACATCATATGTATATGATGTAGTAAGAGGAGAAGTTCCTAAAAAAACCCTAGATGAAGTTTTTGAAACCAAAGATGACATAGCTCAAACAATTAAGGATGACTTGTCAGAATCAATGGATGATTTTGGATACCAGATCATAAAATCTTTAATTACTGATATCGATCCAGACCCCAATGTGAAAGACGCTATGAATCAAATCAACGCAACAGCTCGCCTTAGAGTAGCTGCACAAAATGAGGCTGAAGCTGACAAAATTCGTCAAGTTAAGAATGCTGAAGCTGACGCCGAAGCTAAAAAGCTTCAAGGTCAAGGTGTTGCACAACAAAGAGCAGCTATTATTGATGGATTCAAAGAATCAATTTCTGATTTAAAAGAAGTTACAGGTGCTGAAGTCAAAACTCAGGATGTGATGAATATGGTAATGATGGTTCAATACTTTGATGCATTAAGAGATATTGGAACTACAGGACAAAATAATGCTGTATTAATTCCATACGGTGCGGGTGGATCAAATGAAATCATGAAGCAAATGACAGAAGCTATGATTGTGGCTGATCAAATTCAAACTAAATCAGAGCCTGATTCTGATCCTAAAAATAATATTGAAGAAACTGAAAATTAAATCGCTATAAAAACTTCTTAATATTTTGTTTAATTCATGAAATAATTTTAATTCGCGTTAAAATTATCAAAGGAGTAAAAGATGCTAACTTCACGTTCATTAACAGGTTGGATTTTAACATTAGGACCCATTGTAACTTTTACAGGTTTTCTTGGAATTGTCTTAACTGCATTGGGGGGATCAACTCCTGACGGAAGTACTGAATCCATCAAACTGATGGGTGAAAATGCTGACTTAATTGAAATAGGCACTCTAATAGGGACATTTGGACTATGCTTACATGCAGCTGGAATTGCATTATTAAATGCCCAAATGAAAGATGGTTCTGGATCTCAGATAATGTTAGTTGGTACAATAATTTACGTGATGGGTACTGCAGGATTCATCATTGAATCTGCCCTACTGAGCAACGCAGCTGAATGGGGAGCTTCTGGTGAATTACTAGATGGAATCATGTTTTTCAATCTTGCTCAAGCAGTTGGATCATGGGCTACCTTCTTTACCTTGATAGGATTCTCTATCGTTGGATTAGCGATTTTAATTCAAAAAAATTTGGACATGATTCTAGCTTATGCATTTATAGTCATTGGATTAGCGGGTGCAATAATTGCTATTGTTGATTACTCATCAGATTTAATGATTATAGGATATCTGGGTAATGCAATACTTTTAGTGATTGCTGGTATCTTAACAATCAGATCAAATGAATAATTAAATAAATTTCAAAATAAAGGATTCATTATGGTAAATCAAGGTTTCTTTGGGAATATCTCTAATACTATTCACCTAATGAAGTCATGCGTGAATGTATTAAAAAAAGATAAAGAACTTGTTTTATTCCCAATAATGGCTGCTATCTGTGTCATTGTTTTATTAGGAATAATATACTCAATTGGTGGAATAACATTTTCAGATAATCCTGAAGAACAAGGTTTAATTATTCTATTAGCGATTTTGATTTTTGGAGCTAACTTTATTATTGTATTTTTCAATTCAGCTCTAATTTCTGCTGCTTTAGAAAGGTTACGTGGTGGGGATCCTAATATATCTTCAGGTCTTAGCCACGCTTTCAAACATGTTCACCATATTTTTCTGTGGTCCATTATTGTAACAATAATGGCATTAATCTTTGCTGCTATAAGATCTATGGGAAGAAACAGAGGCATGATGGGTCAAATAATGACAGAATTATTTGCAAGCTTTCTTCAAGCAGGTTGGGCAATGATGACTTTCTTTGTCGTTCCGATTATTGTTTCAGAAAATCTTGGACCAATTTCTGCTATAAAAAGATCTTCTGGATTATTTAAGCAAACTTGGGGTAATCAAGTTGCTGCTAATTTTGGGTTTGGAATATTTCAAATTTTAGCTATATTAGCAAGTGGAGCTATAGGATGGATTTTTGGTTTAGTGAGTCCTATATTTGGTATGATAGTAGGCTTTTTATGCGCTAGTATTTCAGTCTCAATTATCTATACGTTAGAAGGAATATATAAGGCTGCACTTTACGAATTTGCTATGGGAGAAAAACCTTTAGAATTTGAACAGCAAGACCTTAGGACAGCATATAGAGCTAGTGCGGCTATGGCTTAATTTTTGAACCTTTGGTAGGAAAAATCAAATCAAATGAATAATTAAATAATCTTTTTTTATTCCCAAATTTAAACAAAATACAAATATGAGGATTTTATTAAATCACTATATTTGTATTTTGGTGTGGTTTTCTGATAAAAATGTTACATGACACAATTAATTTCAGAAAATCAAATCATTGAAGATGCAAACTTAGATTACGATGTAATCGTAATTGGGGCAGGGATTTCCGGCTTATACCAACTGTACAAACTTCGACAATCAGGACTCAGGGTGAAGGTATTTGAAGCTGGAACTGGAGTAGGAGGAACATGGTATTGGAACAGGTATCCCGGAGCTAGATTTGACTCTGAAAGCTATTCATACGGCTATTCTTTTTCTGATGAATTACTTAAAGAATGGAATTGGAACGAACATTTTGCCTCACAACCTGAAATTTTAAAATATTTACAATATGTATCTAAAAAATTCGATTTAGAAAAAGACATTCAATTCTCTAGCAGAGTGAAATCCACAATATTTAATGATGATCAAAGAACTTGGACTACAACCCTGGAAAACAACGAAGTTTTCACATCAAGATTTTTAATCTCAGCAGTAGGGATTTTATCTGAACCAACCTTACCTAAAATATCAGGAATTGAATCGTTCAAAGGTAGATCTTTTCATACTTCAAGATGGCCACATGATTCTATACATTTAAATGGAAAAAAAATTGCTGTAATTGGAACTGGAGCTAGCGGGGTTCAAACTATACAAGAAGTATGTAAAGTGGCAGGTCATTTAACCGTATTCCAAAGAAGACCAAACTGGTGTGCACCTCTTCATAATGACAAAATCTCAAAACATGAAATGGAAGAAATCAGGTCTAGTTACAAAAATATATTCCAAAGATGCTGGGATACTGTTGGAGGCTTCCTTCACACTATGGACCCTAGAGGAACTTTTGAAGTTTCTGAACAGGAAAGAGAAGATTTCTGGGAAGAACTTTATCAAAGTAGAGGCTTTGGAATTTGGCAAGGAAATTTCAAAGATATGCTAATTGATCCTGAAGCCAACAAATTAATGTCTCAATTTGTAGCTCACAAAATCAGATCCAGAGTAAATGATCCAAATGTTGCAGAAAAACTTATACCCAAAGACCATGGTTTCGGAACTCGCAGAGTTCCTTTAGAGACGCACTATTTTGAATCTTACAATAGAGATAATGTAGAACTAATTGATTTAACTGAAACTCCTATAGAAAAAATTACAGAAAATGGATTAAAAACTTCTGATAAAGAATTTGAATTCGACATAATTATTTACGCCACTGGATTTAACGCAATCACAGGTAGCTTTGATAAAATTGATATTCAAGGTATCGATGGACTCAAATTGAAAGATCAATGGGCTAAAGATTTAGAAACCTTTTTAGGGCTGCAGGTATCAAACTTCCCAAACATGTTTATGGTATTAGGACCACATGCTCTTTTGGGAAATAATCCAAGAAGTATTGAATATAATGTTGAATGGATTACCGACACTATTAATTATATGAGAAATAATTCATTCACTAGAGCTGAAGCCACATCAGAGGCCGTACAAACTTGGGCAGATTACGTTGCCGAACAAGGGGAACATCTATTATCTAATAAAGTTGATTCATGGATGACTGGAATCAATACGAATGTTGAAGGTAAAAACAAAAGAATTCTAGCTAGGTATAGTGGAACTGCTCAATCATACAGAAAGAGATGTGACGAGGTAGCTCAAAGCGGATACAAAGAACTTAATCTTTCTTGAGAAACAAAAATACTAGCTAAACAGAAACACTCAACCCGGCATAATTAATCCCCGCTGAAGCAACTTCTTCATCTTCTTGAGGAGTTCCTCCACTAACACCAACAGCCCCTATAATTGTTTGGCCATCATATACAGGCAAACCTCCTTGCCCTGGAATCATTCTTCCTCCAAGCATAGCCATTAACCCTTGATGAATAGGGTTAGGTCCTCCTTCAGCAAGCTTGCCACTAGGTTGCATAAAAGCTGCAGAAGCTGCAGCTTTTCCCTGACTAATAAAGACACTTCTCCATGGAGCTTCGTCTTCACGAATAAACAATACTAAATCTCCCCGTGGATCAACAATACTAATACAAAAGTTTGCAGATAATTCACTAGATTTATTTTGTGCACCTTCGATAATTTTTTGAGCTTGAGTTAAATCCAATTTGCTATTCCTTCTATTTTTTTGTTTGTATTTCGTAAATATTTCAATTATTTTGATACTTAATTTTAAATTAAAAGCATATATGTTGCCATTGATACCATCACCAAATTTTCAAATAATGTAAGAGATGAAATAGGCAAACTGATCGCAGTTCCCATACATGCACATTGAACATTATCTCGGTTTTTCATCACTTGAATCACGCCCACAGATTGCGAAATCATAAATAATATTGTCGCAATATTGGCAAAAACTAAAAATGATTGTGTTAAAAATGCTAATCCAAGAGATAGTTCTATAAATGGGTATATAGTTGCAAAAGGTGCAAATTGTTTTGAAATTACATCATATCTCTTGAAAGTCATGCTAAAACCTGAGACGTTCAATAATTTCAAAAAAGAAAATAACAGGAAAAATATTCCCATATAAGCAGTAAACCATGATTCGATGTAAAATTGGCCGTTCGGAACCTGTAAACTCAAAGAACTGATAGAAACTAAAACTAATGCGATTAAAATGGGTTTTTTAGTATCAAAATAGTTCAAAACTTGAGAGAACAATGTGGGTTCATTACTCAAAATCTTATAATCACCTGCAGTTGAAATGGCAGAGTTCAAATGCTTTATATCTAATAGCTGATCAGATTGAATTATTAATTCTTTGTCTGACAAAGAAACTGAAGCGTATGAAACATTATTTAAGGTAGAAATAGTAGACTCAATAGAATCTGCACAAGCTTGGCAAGTCATGCCTTCAACCCTGTATTTTGTGTCATAAAGAGTAAGTAATTCTTTCATCAAATGTCTCAATAATGGTGGGCGGTACAAGAGTCGAACTTGTGACCTCTGCGATGTCAACGCAGCGCTCTAAACCACTGAGCTAACCGCCCTTTAATTCATATTGTTTATATTACAACATGGCAATTGAAGTTTTTAATGCTCCATTACAGAACCACCATTTTGGTTAATAGATTGACCATGAATCCAAGAAGATGCTTCTGTACAAAGATAAGCACAAAAATCACCTACTTCATCGTCAGTTCCATTTCTACCAATTGGGGTGTTTGCTGCCATAGTATCCCAATCATCTCTAACAACATCCATTCTTGAAGTATCAACAGCACCAGGACAAACACAATTAACATTTATATTGTGGGGACCTAATTCTTTAGCCATAGACTGAGTCATACCGACAATACCAAAATTTGCAGCATTGTATGCAAGGAAATTAGCAGAACCTCGTTTTCCAGCAGCAGAAGAAATATTAACTATTTTACCGCCATCGCCCTGCTTGATCATATGTTCCACGACACCTTTGGTGCATAAAAATGTGCCTGTAATTTTAATATCCACAACTTTTTGAAATGTATCCTCATTCAAATCTAGAATCGGAACTCTGTCTTCAGCACGTGCATATGCCGCATTATTGATTAAAATATCGATTCTTCCCAATTCCTTTATAGTTTGATCAATCATGTTCTTTACATGATCTCTATTTGTAACATCCGCGACTAACGGCAATGCTCTTCTGCCCTCTGCTCTTACTAAATCTGCAACACTTTCTATATCCCTCCACCCTATAGCCTTTTCATCGTCAGGGTAATTTTCTGGTTTCCTTCCTGTTCCCGTTACAACTACATCAGCGCCTAATTTCGCTAAAGACACTGCAGCAGCTCTACCAATTCCACGTAATCTTCCAGCACCGGTAACTATCGCAACTTTTCCATCTAATTCGCCCATTATGAAACTCCTTCAAATGATTTTTATTTTCAGAATTTGGAGTATAACTTAAGGAAGGCATGATAGCTATAAAATACTAAAATACGTCATGAATCCACTTCTCTACTGTTTCAGTCAATTCTTCTTCTGTTTCTCTAAAAGAATGACCAGCTCCGTTGATCAAAACTAATTTCTTAGGATCTTCTGCCCAATCAAAAATTGTCTGAGAACATTGAGGGGTTAGAACTGTATCTTCATCTCCATGAATTAATAACAATGATCTAGGAGTAAGTAAGTTTGCTTCGGTGGCTCCAGCAGTCTGACTAGCTAAAGCTATAACACTTTTCACTTGTTCACTAAATGAAGCCGACTTGATTACCACAGCTCCTCCAAAAGAATGTCCCACTAAAATCAATTCTTGATGTCCTGTACCAACCAAAAACGAAACTCCAGCAAGTGTGTCCATAACACACTCAATTAAATCATTTGGCACCCTATAATCTACCCTCAATGAAGTAATAGATGGATTAAGTTTTTCTCCCATTTTTTTATACAACCCATTTGCAGGACCATCAAATCCTCCTGAAGCTCCTCCTACCCAAATAATGCCTCTAGTAGTGGGTAAATTCGGGTCATGATGAACTATAGTTCTCAAATCACCTCGAGTAGTTTTTATAATTAAACCTCTACCTAATTGTTTTGGGTCTTCAATATTCCATTCTTGCAACCCAGTAATGCTAATAGATAGATGTTCTTCATCTGATGTAGTCAATATATATCCTAAATGTCAGGCTTAATTTTGTGCCAATCAGTTGCTTGTTCAAAAGCATAAGAAGTTTGAAATAATTTTTCTTCTTGTAACGCCCCAGCCATCATTTGTAACCCAACTGGTAAACCATTATTCATTCCAGCAGGAATAGAAATACTAGGAATACCAGCAATATTAGCTGGAATTGTAAAAATATCATTTAAATACATTTGCATGGGATCGTTCATCTTTTCATTCAACTTAAAAGCAGTTGATGGAGAAGTTGGCATTGCTAAAACATCATAAGATTGAAAAGCATCTTCAAATTCTTTCCTAATTAAGGTCCTTACTTTTTGTGCTTTAAGATAAAAGGCATCATAGTAACCTGAAGATAAAGCATAAGTACCCAACAGTATTCTACGTTTAACTTCATCTCCAAATCCAAATTGACGAGTTTTTTCTATCCCTTCCCACATATTTTCTGCATTAGAATAGTTAAATCCGTATTTAACTCCATCATATCTAGTCAAATTTGCTGAAGCTTCAGATGGGGCAATAATATAATAAACTGCAAGGGCATATGAAGTCAGTGGAAGAGATATCTCAGAAATTTCAGCCCCTAAATCTTCCAAAACTTTTAATGAATCTCGAATAATTTTTTCTACTCCCGGATCTATTCCTTCTTGAAAATACTCTTTGGGAACTCCAATTTTAAATCCCTTAATCCCATGATCAATTTTGTCCAAATAATTCGGTACAGGAACATTCAAAGAAGTAGAATCTTTAGAATCAAATCCTGCAATATTATTGAGAACCATTGCACTGTCTTTGACTGTATGAGTAATGGGCCCAATTTGATCGAGTGAACTAGCAAAAGCTATTAAACCATACCTACTAACTCTTCCATATGTAGGCTTCAATCCTACTACTCCACAGAGTGAAGCCGGTTGCCTAATACTACCACCAGTATCAGATCCTAGAGAAAACAAGCATTGTGAAGCTGAAACTGAAGCTGCAGGACCACCGCTACTCCCTCCAGGAACTCTAGTAATATCAAAAGGATTTTTTGTAGATTGAAATGCAGAATTTTCTGTAGAAGAACCCATAGCAAACTCATCCAAATTCCCTTTACCTAGCAATACTGCACCTTGATTTTTAAGTTTTTCCGCAACAAATGCATCGTATGGAGGAATAAAATTTTCTAACATTTTAGAAGAACATGTAGTTCTAATTCCCGACGTACAAAGGTTATCTTTGAGCTGTAACGGAATTCCAGTAAGTAAATTTTGACTACCGGAATCGATTAAAATATCTGCATTTTTCGCATTATTTATAGCATTTTCTTTCGAAACAGTCACAAATGAATTTACATCTGATTCTGTATTTTCAATTCTTTCCAAATAAGCTTCAGTCAACTCTAGACTACTAATCTGACGTGAATCCAGCAAATCTCTTGCCTTTTCTATAGTCAAATTCTTCAAATCATCTTGATTCATATTACCTCTATTCAAAAACAGGTTTAATTTTAATTAAATCTTCATCATAATTTGGAGCATTACTCAAAATGTCTGCAGTAGGCAATGAATCTTTGGAAACATCGTCTCTCAAAACGGATTTTAGATCTACAGAATGCCCAGTAGGGTCTACTGAATCAGTATTAATTTCATTTAAAACGGCGATATTATCCAAAATATTGGACATTTCATCCCTCATCTTTTCAACCTCTTCATCTGACATAGATATCCGAGTTAAAGATGCCAAATGTCGAATTGCTTCAGAAGTTAAATCATCATTATTACTCATTAAAAAATCCTTCTTTTTCAAAAACATCAGCTAAAATAGCTATACCTTCTTTAATTTCTTCAGGAGAATTATGACTAAAAGTAAGTCGTAATTGATTTCGTCCCTCTCTATCAGATCTAAAAACAGGACCAGGGTTATATTTCACTCCTCTCTCAACAGCTCTATCCAATGCACTCCAAGTATCACATCCTTCAGGTAGCTTTACCCATATCATCATTCCACCGTTAGGTTCACTCCAAGTACATGAAGGAGGAAAATATTCTCCTAAAGATTGCAACATAGCATCACGTTTTGATTGTAAAGATTTTTCAACATTCGCAACATATTCAGTTTTATGTGATTTTAAATACTCATGAACAACCATAGAAGTTAAGTGGCTAGGACTAACTCCGTATTTTATGATATCTAACGGAGGCCTAGCTTGTTCAGGAAAAACTCCAAAACCTAACCTAAGCCCACATCCCATTAGTTTAGTAAAAGCTGAGATGTGCATTACTCCACCTGATTCATCCATACCTATCATAGATTGAGGTAAATCAGGACCATCAATACGAAAATCTGCATACGATTCATTCTCCAAAATTGGAACTCCGTACTTTTTTGATATTTCTATAAGTTTTTTTCTTCTCTCATAGCTCAAAGTGATACCGGTAGGATTATGAAAAACAGAAATTGTATAAATCATTTTGGGTCTATTACCTTGAGAAATTAACATTTGAATGTTTTTTTCAACTTTTTCAGGAATCAATCCTAAATCATCCATTTCATTGTGAATTATTTGTGCACCTTTTTTCAAAAACATATTTAAACTGCCGTGATAGCAAAACTGATCCATCAATACATAATCACCTTCGTCAATGAAAGCATCTACAAATACTTGACAAGCTCCTCCTGCACCGCTGGATAAAAAAATGTTGTCAACAGAAACTGTTGCACCTCTTTTTTGTTCAAGTTGTCGAGCAATAAATTCCCTCAAACCCAAATCTCCCTGAACAGGAGGATATGAAGCCAAATTTTTGCCTTCTCTTAACACAACATCTGATGTAACTTTAGCCAAACCATCTAGCTCCATTGCGTCAGGGTCAGTGTAAGTTACTGAAAAAACATATTTGACATCAGCTGCCAACCCAGGAGGCATGTATATATCAGGGGGTAATGATTTTGCTGTCAATTGTTCATAATTAAAGATCATAATGAATCCTAAAATGGCAAATGTATTTTTTCACCAGCTTGAGCACTTCTAGTGACAGCTTCTATAAATTCCATATACCGTACACCATCTTCAAATGTAGTATGAGTGATTTTTTCCTTTCCTCTAATAGCATTTATAAATTCTTCTTCTACTCTCCAATCACCTTGTAAATCTGGTGCAATAGGAATTTCTTTCAAATCAGAATCAGATTTTCTACCACCATAAATTTTTCTATTGGTACCATCAATTCTTAAAGTACCTTCCGTTCCATACAACCAAATAGTATCTTCAGGAGCATGCCCCAATACATCACTAAATTTAATATGCATCAAAGGTCCTGAAAACATTTCACACAAAATTTCAACATGATCCGGAACTGTAATAAACTGTGTATTTCCATCTTCGTCAACTCTTGTAGGAACATTAATTTTAGTTAGTGCCTGTACAGTAGCTGCGTCTCCCACCCATCGCATAATAGCTTCATACCAAATACCCAATCCCATGATGTTATAACCGCTCAAATCTCGGCTTTGCCTCCAATGAAAAGGTTTTTCTCTGTCTATAAAACCGCCTTGAGTTACTGAAGCATCGATAGAAATTATGTCTCCCAAATAACCTTCAGCAATCATTTTTTTGATAGTTTTATCAAGATTCAAAGTATGTGGAGCAGGAACAATTTGAGTAATTAATTCAGGATACATTTTAGAAGTTTCTAACATTAAATGTGCTTCAGCAGCAGTAGCACTCATCCTAGCTTCTGTCATTACATGTTTTCCATTTTCTAAAGCTGAAATTACCATATTTGAATGCATATATGGCCAAGTACCTATACATACAGCATCATTGTTTGGATCTTCTAATAATTCCGCCCAATTTTCATGCACAACTTCAATACCGTACTCGTCTGCTACTTTTTGTCCAGATTCTTGAGATCTGTTACATACACTTTGAATAAAAACATTACCCTGAGAATTAAAACCCGGAATATGCCTTAACTTAGTATTACCACCTGCACCAATTAATCCAATATTTATATTATCTGCACTCATAAATTTTTCCTCCAGAATTTATTCCCCAATCATACTTGATACAAACTGTAATTACACAAAAAAATCTACTAACGAAACTTAATACATGAATTAATTGACTGTATTAGTTAGTAATGATAATTTTTTACTATATTGAATCAATCAAATAATAATCAATCCATATTCACTTCTTTTGTTCACAAAAATTTTAGATGGTTCTTTTTGGCATCATTTGCTTCTTGGTTAGCTTTAAATATGCAAATTACTGCTAGAAGCTGGTTAATTCTGAGACTTACTGAAGATTCACCATTTTTACTTTCAATTATGACTCTAGCTTTTGCACTACCTATGACTTTTTTCTCTCCAATTACTGGAGTTTTAGCAGATAGGTTTTCTAGAAAAAAACTAATTACTATTAGTCAATTCTCGAATGCAGTAGTAATAATTATCCTAGCTTTACTAGATTATTCAGGATTAGTTCAATACTGGCATGTTGTATTAATAGCTTTTTGTAACGGCTCACTAATGTCTTTAAATATGCCAAGCAGACAAGCTATGATCTCTGATTTAGTCCCAGAGAACAAACTGATGAATGCAATCTCTTTAAGTAATACTAGCAATAATCTTTCTAGGGCTTTCGGGCCAGCAATTGCTGGAATCCTAATAATTTTAATAGATACATCCGGAGCATTTTTAGCAGTATCATTTACATTTCTAATGTCTGCGTTAATTATTTCCCTGATTAGTTACAACAAAACTAAACTAGATCAAAAATCACAATCTTTTATAAGCGATCTTAAGGCAGGAATCAGATATGCTTTTTCTAATGTACAATTACGACCCCTATTCATATTAATGTTCCTTTCAGTAATGTTTGGATTCCCATATTTCGTATTAATTCCTGCCTGGGCAAAGGAAGTTTTAGGTATAAATGCAGATGGATTAGGGTACTTGCTAACGTCAATAGGATTAGGTGCAACAGTAGGGACATTTGGGTTAGCAGCATTGGGAAAAAGTTCTAAAAAAGGGAAAATCTTAATATTTTTCGGATTACTATGGGGGTTATCATTAGCAACTTTCGCACAGACAAACGAATACCTCATTGCCTTAATCTTTCTTTTTTTCATAGGTCTTTCTAGCGCAGCATTCATGTCATTAACTATGACATTAATTCAAATAAAATCTGCAACTGAATTTCGCGGTCGTACAATGAGCTTGGCGATGATGACATTTGGATTGATGCCACTTAGTGCGGTACCATTTGGCTCATTAGCAGAACAAATAGGAACTGCCAACTCTTTAAGCATCAGCGGCAGTTTATTGTTTATTCTTACATTATTATATTTTGTTATAAACAAAAAAATAAGAAATATTAATTAGGGAGACAAAATGTCCGTAGAATCAAGAATAAAAGAATTAGGGATTGTATTACCAAATTCTCCTACCCCTGTAGCGAACTATGTTCCTGTTGTAAGAACAGGTAATTTGATTTATTTATCAGGAGTGGGTCCTGCTGCCAAAAAAGATGGGAGCGAATTCAAAGGTAAACTTGGAATAGACTTAAGTGTTGAAGATGGGTATGAAGCAGCTAGACTAACCGGAATAAATATCATATCTAGACTTAAAGGATATTTAACTGATTTAGAAAAAGTTTCCAGAATAGTTAAGGTTTTATCAATGGTAAATGCTAGCCCTGATTTTTTTGACCCGCCAGCAGTATCAAACGGATGCTCTGACCTATTAGTCGAAGTTTTCGGGGAAAAAGGCAAGCATGCTAGAAGTGCAATAGGAGTAGCTAGCTTACCAGGAAACTGGCCAATAGAAATTGAAGTTATTGCAGAAATTACAGATTAATTTTTAAATTTTTACCTTCATTTTTT
>CETB01160908.1_pt1 | contig 14978 bp, 25 predicted proteins | sample 356381 | NCBI WGS metagenome assembly CETB01 (sample SAMEA2622545, study PRJEB7988) | marine metagenome | biome: marine biome (ENVO:00000447); feature: deep chlorophyll maximum layer (ENVO:xxxxxxxx); material: "saline water (ENVO:00002010), including plankton (ENVO:xxxxxxxx)" | depth 155 m | reverse complement strand
ATACATGTTTTGCTTAAGCAGAAATATGTAAAAAATATTCTGTGGAGTTAGACATGGTTTTCTCCATTCTGGATTCGAGCAATGACGGCATAGTCGTTGTAAGAAAATAGCTTTTGCACATGCATTATGTTTGCATACGAGTTGCGCTACTTCATCACCTTTGCTGTACAAAGACCATCTGTGTTGAGAGTGGCTTCCACAGTCACTACGATACATCCAAGCATCATTATCATCAGGGTACTCAATTTCAACAAGAATACCCTCTGGCTCCAGTAAGGCGGATATCATGAGAGCGTTGTTAGGTTCCTTCTGGTTTGCTAGCAAAGCTTTGTCGATAATTTCATCAAGGAATGACATTTTTCGGAAGAAAGATTTTTCGAAAAAACAACTTCCCAAAATGGCGCTATATGATGACGCTACCGCTATTATTCTTGCACGAGCTTTAAGAGTTATTCAAGAAGCTCGTAGCGTATGCAAAAACTATTCGGGACCGTTTACAATAGATGATACTGCATTTCAGATATGTGGCGGCATAAAAAAATCAGGTAAAACATATAGTCTTCAACGTCAATTGGTTCTGGCTGAACGCGGTTTACGTGCGATGATCAAAGAGGAAACGCCATTTACAGCGATTCCTAAGCCTAGTAAGACTACGGCTGATAGCATGACAAAATGGAAACAAGCATCGAAGAATACAAAGAAATTGAGTCAAGTCTTTAGTGCAGCAAAAGATATGTTGGAGAATGATGTTGGTGACTACAAGTGGGACCATTCTGATGATGAAGATGCAGAGCAATATGACAGTGATCCCAGTGATGAGGCTGATGACGAAGAAGAGGAGGAGGAGGAGGACGAAGAGGAAGGCGAAAATAATGATGGAGAAGAAGACGATGGGGAAAGTGACGCTGAATCTACATCTAATTGCAAAAAGAAGAATGATAACGATGATGACTACGCGGAATCGTCGAGCGACGAAGAAGAGGAAAAAGAGAGCGATGAGTCGAGTAGTGATGATGGGTCCGGGTCGGATGTTCAGTGAGGGGACTCGACGATTGTAGTTAGTTGTAATCTTAAGTGAAAATCATTGGACTTTATCAGCTCAACTCACACAACCCCTCTGACACGCATACATAAAAGATCATTCACCATAGGATTATCTAGTTTACAAATATAATACCTATACTTCTGATTACTACACCGCTTGCGTTGTACGCAATTAATACAGGGTACATCGCCGCGCTTAACACATGTTTGGCGAATACCTCTCAATCTAAAAGCATTATCATAAACAAAATCTACACATACACCTTGGCTCAATGCAGCCGTTTTATAGCAACGCACTACACCTGAATGTAGATTACATCCAATTATATGTGCATTTTGTATACAAACACAATCTTCAGTATAGACCCATGGCGCAACAATTCGTAAATTCTGGGATTTCCAGGTGCAGTAAGCTTCTATCTCGGATTGCTTCTGTTCTGAATGAATAAGTGCATGTTTCCAATTGAAAATTGGGCTCACATCTGTTATCAAGCCGACTCTCTGATGATACAATTTGCGCCAGTCCTCCATAGAAAAGTTATCTATAATACGCTTCCAGTCTGTATTTAATAGTCGACTACTCAGTATGTTTGTAGCAGTCTGTGCTTTCACAATAATAACTATAATATCATCGGGAACCATTTATATCCATGCCACGTTTTAAAGTTGTCAGGTTCACAGGAATTTCTGTGTAACGCTGTTTACCTATGAGTCTCATCTTCCAATTTGAATTAACAACATATCCTCTTAGTCCGAAAAACCTGTAGTAACTGCATGTCATTTTGTTTCCAAAAAAACGATTTTTCGAAAAAAATGGGTCGTAAAGCTAGTGCATTGAAGGCTACTCTGAAGGAGGAGTGCAACAAGCGAAATATTGGCGACACTGGCTCGATTAGCCAACTAATTGAACGGCTTGAGAAGCACGAACAGAAGGTAACCAAAACATCTAATAAGCCATCGTGTGTATCAAACACGATATCTAAACAGTATACTCCAACAACGTGCAAATATTCTAAAGAGGACACACCTGTGAATCAATCGGCGGCAGCATTTATTGATTGCTTCTATAAGGGTAACGCTGATCAAGCAGAAAATAACCCAGAGTGGGTCATGGGATCGAATCATAAAGTCAAACTTATGGTGCCTGCATGGCGTAATACCAAAGGTGGCGTTAGAATGCGTTGGGTCTTGTTCAGGGGGGAGGAATAGCGGGTTTTCATTGTGTGTGCTGTGTGTGTGTGGGTGATGTGTGACAAAGGGAGAAGTGTGTGTTGTTTTGTACATTCCGAAATTCTGAACATTACACACCAACAACATGAATAGTACCCTAATACCTTGCCGCCATGTTCACCATGCGCGGTTAGATTAGATCCATGCGCGTCTCCAGTTACCCTAGACGCGCTATGCATCCATAATATGGTTCAAACATAGACATTACAATGGCGTCCCTCCGGAAAGAACTGATAAGGCAGCCTTCTCTTTATCGTTGTGCTTGCTGAGGATAAGGCCCACCATATGAGCTGCTGCCTCGCTTCCAGCATTCAATACTTCCGCAATCTGTTCTTCTGCAATACGATCCAGATCCTCGTCGCTGAGCTGGATCATATTGATATCGTTAGCTTGCATCTTTTTCTTGGGTTGAATGATGCGCTCCATGGTTCTCTGGCAGGCAGCCTTTCTGAAGTTTGCAATAGCGGTTCTATATACATAAATATCCGGATGCATCAGAAGCATCGATGGCACGAACTGCGGAGCAAGCATGAAGAGAAGCGACTGGGAGATACGATCTGAGCTACCTCAACTTTTTTCGAAAAAGACTCCGAAAAATGATGATTACTTCTCCTCAATTCGCTTTTGCTCGCCGACGATGCCGCACTTGCGACTGGCCAGCTATAGCTCATGCTGTCAGTGGTAAGCGAGGCGTAACTATATATGAATGCCGTTCTTGTGGCATGGTATTCACATACTCGCGAAAGCAATATCTACTCCGCTGGGTGTTTAAGTTGACGTACTATACTATATGTCTCGGTCGCATTCTAGGTAGTCATCGACGCAAGATGGCGCTACTCGCACTTCGTGAAGTCCCTGAAGTTGGATTGCGCGAGAAGATCATACGACTTGCAGGGTTATGGTAAAAGTAATCAATCAATTTATGGCTAAACTCACTTTGGGAAATTAGTCATTATCTCAGTGTTTACCAGAAGCGCAAGCTAGATTTAACAACCACACATATGTCCGTGAATCTGTCCTCCGTTAATCCGTGCAGGCATAGTCGCAATCAAGCTCTTGTCAGTGAAGCAGAAAGGACAAACCACTTTTGGCTTGCTGTCCATCAACCGATTTTCTGCGACCATACGAGTGTAAGACTGTAACGGAAACATGCACGGTTGTTCTGTAGGAAAGAAAGGGCGTTCCACGAGAAGTGTCTCATATGCTGCAATGCTCTCTGGTGGATAGCTTGCTTTCTCCAAGTGTTCCTTCGTCATACAGTAGTTTCGCAGACTATTAAGTTGCGCAAGCGAAGGTAGTGCAGCAGGTTGTACAGGAAGTTTAGATAGTAAGTCGGAATGCTGCTGCCTGATATCAAAGTTGCTTACAGTTTTATTATTCGTCTTACGTATCTTTCGAGGTTTATCATAGTCACCATCCTCGTAGCGATCAGGCGGCGCAGAAATTCTTGTTCGTTTCTTTCTCTGTAGTTGTTTGTCAAGAGCATCCAGATCAACTTCGTAACCAGTGTAGTCCACCACTTTCCCTTCCACACGTGAAGAACGTCTTGGTTCTGCAAACACTTTGTTCGATGTTCTGGGCGTTGACTTCTTTTTTTTCGGTTGGGCTGCTGCTTCACGCATTTTGTCCTTAGCGTCGAGGAGACCTAGCTCTTTTAGTATAGCTTCATTGCTATCAATATTGCTTTGTCGCTTCAGTTCGTATTCTGATAGTGTCATCTTTTTTCGAAAAAACGCTTCCGCTCAACTTTTTTTTCGAAAAAAATGCTTCCGCTCAACTTTTTGATTACTGCTGTCACGATGCCAGCCCAGCCACCCTTTATACTTAGACTTCACAATCCAACTGGTATGTATCCTCCAATTAAAGAATCGCTTGCACATTGGGCGATTGCGAAGATGGCATTAGCTGACACAGGATGTAAATCTGGGGTTACTGCATCTGGGCACGTCCTTTTAGCTAAACCTATTAGTAGTGACGGCGACTGGACGATAAAAGATGAGGCACCTATGGATGTACTTCAAAGAAAGTCAGCTTTATGTCATGAGAACGACTATAGGCTTGTAGATTGCACACAGATATTTGAGAACGATGATCCATGTTTTCACTGCTTCATAACATCTGTTGATGAATCCACAGCTATTGCTGCTCGAATTGATGGGACTGCTATTTGGATATTGGTGTCGAATTACATGGGGCTGATTGAATGCAACGAGTGCAAGACCGGAATCGACCGACGCGAATGGAACGAAATCCAAAAGGGGTTCATTGACCTGATTCTTGATCTTGAGTGGGGAGGTATGGTTGGCAAGGTGACCCCGGTTTTCCCGGCACCAGTGCGTTAAAAAAGGTGTGCGTTAAAAGGGTGTGTATAAAATCCTTGAGTGAATGCTAAAGGATAATATCACGATCTTGCAGTTAACTTGACTTATATATTTTACATTTCTCCCCTCTATAAGGAATTCCTCTATAGTCTAGTTGGTCAGGATAATCGGCTTTCACCCGATCGACCTGGGTTCGAATCCCAGTGGAGGAAAAATTGGGGGACAGAGGTTGATGAATGACCGATGACGGCCCCCACATGAAGAACCTGAACAAGCTCTTTTTATGCTCCTATAGTGTAGCGGTGATCACTGAGGACTTTGAATCCTCCAACGTCAGTTCGAATCTGACTGGGAGCTTTTTCAACACACAAAAAAATACACCTATCAAACAGGTGCATGTTAGGTCTCTGCTCATTCTTCTTCCTCTAGAGCTTTGAGAAGTCTACCAACAAGTATAGGCCACGAATTACTGGTTGTCGTCTTTCCACGTATTACAAGTTCTTCTTTGAGTTTAAGCATGATAGGGTGGTCGGCTTCGTTGTCGGCTTCATCACCCTTCTGGAGTTGTTCATCCTCTTCCGTGAACTTTGATTTGCGCTTGACTCCCTTTGTTTTTTTGTTCTTCATCTGTAGACCGTCACTTACGTTCTGTAGCTCCTGAAGTCTTCTGAGGGCTTTTACCGCACTTTTCACATCGTCAAGACCAACGATTGTGTCAATAAGCTGGGTCATACCCTTCCCTGGATGTTCTATACCATGGATATTCTTAAGATAATCGCGTATCTGAGAGTATTTGAGGTTAAGGGACTCGATTTGTGAACGCATCGACATATTTTTCGAAAAATGGCTTCAAGAGATACAGTAGAGAGTGTTGGGAGAACTCTTGCTACAACGAATATCATGGATAGTATAGAGTGTTATGAGAGAGGAGGAGGAGATCTTGCTACAAATAACCCGCTAGAAGATTTGTATCTAGATGATTTCGCAATTCAACTTATAGATTTCGCTTTCGAACCTACAATAGATAAACTCAATGCACTAGAACGAGTCCCGTGGTTTGAAGATATGACCGTGTACACAAATTTCTTCTACGAAGGAGTTGACGGTGACATCCAGATAGCTTTATACAATACCAAGAGGGTACGGCATTATGCTTCACTACACCAGATTCATGTGGGATATTACGGGATGAATTTTGATCCTGTAAGTCATACACCTCTTCGGTTGATTCTTAACACAGATCGCTACACAATACAAGATCAGGGAGAGATTAAGACTGTTTGGAGAGCATATCCTTATCCGTTTCCGCCACCTCCTTCACCGGCTTATTAATTAGATATTACGTTGGCATTTATTAGGTTCGAACATTGGGTATTTGTATTTCCGTTCCGTATTTGCTTGTAAGATCTTATTCTCAGCTTCCTCTGTTTGTGTAGCTGTCCAGTTTTGTTGTCGTGCATTCTCTCTCATTATCCCAATAACAATCTGGCATTGTCTGTCGTACGTCCTGTTTGCAAATCTATTCTTCTCTGTATACTTCTGTATCTCACTTTCTTCCCACCCATCGAATTTGGTTTCATCTTTTGTGATTTTCTCATCTTCGGTTCCGGAAGGTGCAGTTTCCGGTACAGCATCAGAAGGAGGCACCTCCGTCATATCCAATTTTTTTCGAAAAAAGAATGATGCAAGCCAAGTTCTTCCCGAATAGATCTTCTTCGAAGTCAAGGAAGAAGAGGTGGGAAGCCGTGACTATTGTTAAGGTGAAGAACAATACGGTAGATATATTGAATTCATCAGGTAAGAAGAGAACAGTACAGGCTTCTTTGCTTCAAATACGCAAAGGGATAAAAACGAAAGACGTGTTTGGCAAGCCTTCCGATGACAAGTTAACTACTGTGCGTTTGGGTCGACGACGCACAATAGAAGTTCTACCGGTACATTACCGACCCGGTCGCTGGTGGGGTGACTATAGCTTTATGATGAAAAACCCGGCGATAACAAAGAACGGTATCATGATCTTCAATGATAACCACGAGCAGCATAATATCGCTGTAAGTAACCCAGATGTTCAACAACCAGCGGGAGGAAACAATGCGATCGTAAGACCATTAGAATGCAAAGGTGACTCTATTGGGATCCCGACAGGTCCCTACAGTTCACTATGGGAGATGAAGTATTACACACCTGCCGGACAAGATGAATATGTCTTTAGGATCATCGACTACGCCATCATCAGAATCGTTAAGGGGTGCTTGAAGAACCCCGATAAGCATGTTCTCTACTACTCAGCTGCAGAAGGTTCCACTGATATAGGTTTAGGTATATTTAAGCATCTGGTAGGTGATGATGTTATTACCAGAATCTCACTGATGCTCAAGCTTATCCCTCATATATTCCAGAAAGCTCGGCAAACTGGTAGGCTGGATCTCGATGTTGTCGATGATATTAAGGATCGTTACGCCCCACACTGGGAAACGACTCATCCCACAAAGGAACTGATTAAGGAACGAAATGCCACTTACCCAATGACTGAAGAGGAAATGGATGAGGCTGATAAGGAAATGGCTGAGCTTGATAAGGAAATGGCTGAAATGGATCATGGCGAGTACGATTCTTCCTCCATTCCACTTCCGCGTTCTTCCGCACAAGAGGCAATTGTGCAGGCACTTGTGGCAGCAATGGGACCACTTCCACAGTAAGTTTGACGGTGTGTGTGTAAAGGCGTGTGGGAAAAAGTGTGGAGAGGGGTAGAAAGGTGTACATGAGTGAATGATCCAGATATATATCAGAATATTCGACTTAACCACCACATTGGCACACACACCGCATTGTCAACACGAATTACTCACACAGTTAAACACAGCTAAAGAAGGTGGTACGGGAGCTTTACGCCTTGCGAATCAGATATACATCGAAGTGATCCGGGATCGTGTTGCTCCACGCCGCGTGAACCACAGTAGCAGGGTCATCGGTCATCTTATTGGCCTTGATTGCGTTCTGAATTTCTAATGCATCCTTAAGTTTAAGCTTGCCGTCGGGGAAGACACAAATAAACTTGTGGCGTTGGGTATTCATGTGAATGCCGTATTCACGGGGGTCCCAAAGAATGACAAAGAGATTGAACAAAGGTGCAAGTACCTGCCAGTGTTCGTCTCCTCCGTATGCACCGAGTTTCTCAAGTTCCCCGTTCACATAAACGGGCGAATCTGCAATGGCCGCGCCAAATTTCGGGACGAGATGCTGACGGATATCGTTTGCGAGTATCTGTTCATCAGGAGTAGCTTTGATGTTTAATCCACCACCACGTTTAACTTTGGTTTTGTACATTCCAAGTGTTGCTAATATGACTGAGATCCAACAAGAGCCGTCGGGTGCAACTGCGTGCTTTACTAGGTTGTTTCGCTTGATGAAATAGGACGCCGTCAGGCCCTTGTCATTAGCCTTGCCATTATAATTCTTACGAGGAGGCATTGTTGGGAGTCTGCCTCTCAGTATTTTTCGAAAAATAGATGGATTTGGTTTCTGATACTCATGAGTTCAATATTCATGAGTTGATCGAATTCTTCGACGAGAATATAAATGAGGATGTAGCATTACTAGATAGTGCTCGTGCTGATCTCGCGAAGGCCACAAAAGTCAAATCTGAACTGTTACAGAGGAAGACACCGAGTGAGTTATTTACATATAATTCTGATACAATGAATGAGTTACATGACTTGAATAGCCCTTTGGTATTTCCCTTCAAGCCTATAGTGGATATCCTAAGATGCAACAACACCTCGAAGATATCTCATGATGCGCAAATGTATTTTGCACGCGCAGCAAGTTCAATTGCAGATGAGATCATGGATATTACGTTATGCACTACATTAACTGTAGAGGAAGCTGAGGTTAAGAAGACGCTCAAATTTATGGGCCTCGAGGTTGCACTTGACGACTGCGGAATTGAGAATATATCACTACGCCGACTTCTAGAGAAGCACCGAATGAATTACCAATTCACTATAACTCCTCAAGCACGCCTTACACTTCTGTTCTCTATTGTTAAGAACCTTCAGCTTATCGTGACTGAGATTCAAGCTTTCCGTAATTATAACCGGCGTGCTATCACAACTACGGTTGAAGATGTACAACGTGTAACAGACTGGTGGATTTGTGTACGCCCTTATTCTCGAACAACTTACGAGTCCCGTTCACTTCAAGCACGAAAACGACTTCGTAATAATGATGGGCGCTTTGGCATCTAACTTTAACTGCGCCGAAATGGCATCTTCTATTGCACTCCGCAGGTTAATGTTCGGGTACAGCTTCGCGGTAACGAACTTCTCGTTTGTCAGAGGAGAACTTACCTTGCCTTTACAAAACCAACCCTCGATAGCGGATCGTTCGTAAGATTTGCCATCAGCAGCAATAACCGGATCTTTCATGAGAGATAGAGTCATGGGACAGCAAAAGTGTTCGGGAGGATTCCAATCGCCGTCTACTGGGTCATCCCATGGAGGTTCATCCTCGATTGGGGCTGGAGAAAGTGAGCGAATAGTTCCACTATAAAGGTTTGTTTGTAGGAGATTTGCTATGTCGTATCTTTTTGTAAACCACTCGTCATGATTTTTATTGTAGTCATGTAGATGAATCTCTTTATAATTGTTTTTCCTTGCAGTGCTAAGGCAGGAACTTACATGGTGGTTCATTGGATGGTATTCACCTGGAGAGAACTCAAATAGCCATTGTAGAGGTTTAGCCTGGTCCTTGGTATCGTCCGTATAGACCCAAGAGCGGCTGATAGCCGCTTCGCCATCGTAGTCAATACCGACTTTAAGTGGGATGGTCGCATCTGTTGGCGACCAAAACAGAACCATGTATTGAAATACGTATGTTCGAGTTATACCTGGCTGCGCAATTCTAACTGCATCTTGTGTAGACGATACATAAGAGGGATCTCCTCTTTCAAATGCTGTTTGTATTGCGTCTTGGTCAACAGAGGGAATGTCGATCCACATTCTTGAATTCTTGTTGTAGTATTTCCAAACGAATCCCATTTTTCGAAAAGTTCCTTTATCGATCGCTGAATTTTTTCGAAAAAAACTACCGATGGATGAACTGCTGTACCAAGTGGACTCTCATCTTCTAGACCAGTGGCATGGTTCAAAGATTATAAAAGCACGACCACCTTATGCTGATCCAGAGTGCAAAGGACACCCGACTGGCTCATTCCTTAAAGAATTAAAGTCAAGACAAACATACTATCCGTACGGAGAACTTGCAACATTGACAGAAGCAGGTATAGAGTTTGATCAATCTAACCGACCACTTTACCCTGAAAGAATACCAGCAAAAGAAGTTTATGGTCGTGGTTCTCTTGGAAAATGGGGTCCTAATCACGCAGCCGATCCTATCGCTGTGCGACCAGTACGTATTTGGTTTAAAACCAAACACTATGCAATGGTTATACAACGAAAAGAGGGTCCATGGGCACTACCAGGAGGTATGGTTGATCCGGGAGAATCATTTACGGAAACTGCCGCACGAGAAATAAGAGAAGAAGCTGTAGATGCTCCTGATGGAGTAATTGAATCTCTTATTGAGAATGGTGTCTGTTTATATCGAGGTGTCAATTGGACGGATCCTCGCAACACGCTGAACGCTTGGATGGAAACATGTGTTGTCCTCTTCCTTGTACCTTCAAAGCTCGCATCTCGTATGCGTCTCAGACCGTGTGCCGGTGAAACACTTCAGTCCAGATGGGTCAATCTAGAAGAATCGAACCTTGACAAGCTTTACTCAGATCATTCAACATACATCAGAATGGCCATGGTCACCCTAGGTATTTCTCAAAGATGTCGTGGTCAAGGGCTGGTGTTTCTAGATGACGAGGTTAACAGGCGTACATTCACATTAGTTCAACTTTTAATGGTATTTCTTACTTGGTTATTTCACTATTATGGTTACTATGGCATGGTGAACATCTACCTTGAATGTAACAATCCTAATAATGTATCAATGAGTGAGTGAATGCGTGTGTGAAAGCAAGGTTGTGCAAGGTTGTGTATGTTTCATGGAATCACATCCGTAATTTTCGATCATCGTTACTTTTTTCGTTTGGCAAACACTTTTTTTCAGATGACCGCACTGGTGGTAGGCCCTACGGGTGCAGTGCAAGGCAGGCTGCCGCACGGCTGGTGCATAGCCGCACAGTTCAACCGCGAAACAGGCATCGTCGAGATAACATCACCCGACACGGACCGCTTCTCCCTCGATATAGACACGTCCAAACTAGATGTATACAGCCTGACCCACGAGCCAGTGCCAGGCACACTCGAGGATGCGTGCATCGAGGCCATGTACGATGCTGAGAGAGGCGTGCTCCGTTACGACTCTACAGAGGTACTCGAGTTTTGGCTAGAGGTGCGCGTGCAAGAAATCATGAAGTCCAAGAAGCAGATGTTCTTCAATTTCAAGAACGAGGGATGAGGGGATGAAATTTTTTCAAGTTGCACATGTGAAAATTTATTTCCCTCATCCCTCGTTCTTCAATTTGAAGAATAATGCCAAGACGATCGACTTGTCCTTGAGCGCGCCGCAGCCTGTTGCAAAGTTCGTGTGCTTTTTGTACTTGCGTGTCGTAGCGGATGTATCTTGAATTTGAAGAATGGTTTCAATTTGAACATGGGTCCATGGTTACTAATAAAAAGCTAATCAGTAAACTGCAACGGGTTCCTTTTACGGCGATTCGTGAACCAATTGCTGATAACCTTTGGAGATAAGTTTAAATCATTTGCAAGTTCATTTTGTCTGCTCATTGATGGATGTGCATCATCATTGTACTCGAATATTAATGTAGTCCGTTGCTGGGTTGTGAGCTTAGTTCGCCATGCGTATTCATTACATGAGGGTTGTTCCCCATTCATCAGCCGAAGTTTCTCCTTTACTGCGGTAAGACGTTTCTCAAGAGATCTCTTCTCTTCAAGCAGGTCAATCAGCAGCACCCCCTCGTCAATGATATCAAACATATTCATACTGACGAATGAAGCAGAATCATCAAATAATTCTTCTTCTGACTCGAGATAGTTAAGTTGTAGGTCATCATGTACTTCAGTAGTAGGCATGGATATTAGAGAGTTGGATCTTGGAGGGTTGGATCTTCGTCGAGGGTTGGATCTTGAAGGCATGCATAATGGTGGTGGCGGAGGCTCGCATGTTGGAGGTTTGCATGTTGCGTATGAGTGCCCGCGCTTTGGGAGCTTGCATATCTTGCATTTGTATCCACCCCTTGATTTATTATATCTTCTATCGTATTGTGGATTAGTAAGCCGACTATGTCGATTTCGTGCTGCGGATTCACTCACATTGGGAAGCATCTTTACAACTTGTTTCCATTTAGTACCGTATTTTGAAACAGCGTCGAGGAGTACGCTATCAAGCTCTTTCCATGGCGAAATCTGTGTCATATTTTTCGAAAAAATGTCTTCAATCGGTTTCGTACCAATCGTGCAGACTATGACTGAAGAAGATGGGCGGAGCATGATGAATGCTCTTCACGAAGAATGGACGAACAATCCAGTCACCAAAACACACACTAATTTATTCACTATAGTATACACTACAATACGTTCTTATATTTCCAAAATCATGTGGAAACGTCGTTATGCACAGAGTCAGCGTAAATCTCCTATTGGTCATGAGTTGTTCATGATTAAAAGCTCGCATCAGATGCACTCTAAAATTGTAGCGTAGGGTGTGTAAGATACTCACAGCTTTAGATTCTTCCCTGAAGGCGTACAAAAGCCTCAGCGGACATCATGCCACTGCGTCCAGCGATTCCCATTTCCTTTTCGGCAATGGCAAGTGAGTCCATGTATCGTATTTCTCTTATAATATGAGATGTGGGAGCGGTCAATGCCATGTAGTGTTTATCGGTTGTGACGTACAACATTTCTTCACAGTTTACGGATTGTCACTTTTTCAAAAAATGGATACATACGCAGCATTTGCCTCTAGCATCGGTGTCAGGTATCTAACGAGAAAGCATGGAGCAGAGATATGGATGGATTGTCACTTTTATGGGTTCTGGATTAAGAGAGTCGAACTCAGTAAATATGCGGAGAGCATCAAGCAAAAATGGCAAGAAAAAATAGAACATAAACGGAAGGCTCATCCAGTACCTGGCTGTGCAATTCCTCATCGCGATAAGGAAGTACATAAATGAAAGGCATTTACTATTCTACACTTAATGGAAGACGACTGAACAACAATATGTTAATCCATTCATTCCCATTTTGATACTGTATAGTGAATGGTATTGTGTTCATGTGATCATAATCCCCAAGAGTGTCTGAAGACTTGAAGTTCATTAATAGTTTTGTTTCAACACTCGAATCACTTATCGAAACCATGAAATAAGGTCGTCGCGCTCGTGCTAGCGGTGGTAATATGTTCTTGAATAAAGCAATAAACCTGTCTGACACATTATAGCAATTTTGATCATAAACCCATTCAATGACACTCATACCCCATGATGCATTTATAGTATTCACTATATGATGTGGGTTTATGCTGTTATGCGGTGGGGGGTTGATGTATTGCTGCATATATCTTTCCAATCGAAATCAGTCTTTTCCCGAAAAAAGAGTGTTTTTTTTCAATGTCGACGGAACAGAGCCGAACGGACCTCCTTATGGAGCACTATATTCGGCGCAAGCAAATAATGGAGAGGCGCAGCATCGAGGATGCGGAGCGCGTCAAGGCCCGCAGCATCCAGGATGAAGAGCGCGCCAAGGCCCGCAAGATCGAGGATCAGATCCTCGCTCGGTGTGAGGAGGAGGAGGAGGAGGAGGAGCGCAATCGAACACACAATCATAGATCACCGGCCGGAGGCGCACCGGCCACACAGTCCTATCATACGAAAAATGGACGATGAGAGGAGATGTGTGACGAATTAGAGAGAGAGTTGACTGAAAATATTAGATAGACACCTGGTGCTTTTAATTGACCTTGCCCTAAGACTCACAAGACTCACACCCAGGGATACTGACTCAAAGAATACTGGGTAATTGCTCTTCTTCTCTTGCTCATTTTCGTTTCCTGTAGTTCTCTTTCAAGTATTCTGATTTGTTGTTGTGCACGCGCATGCTTATCATGTATAGTTACAATAGGTAGAAGCGCTGATTGCTCCAAAGCAGAAAGATCATCATGTGTACCTGATATAAATGAGAAGTTCAAAAGATGAATAGGTGAATGAGCATATGCACTTTGTAGGTTGTGTAATTGGTCGTTTATATAGTTCAGGATAGAGCTGTGAGGCTGGAATATGGAAACGCCGATCTTCATCTTGTCTTCACGACTACAAGAATATATAACTTTAGTGACTTTCGATTCAGAATCAAGAATTATTTTCCAGATGCGTGCGATTGAGAAATCGATGGCTTTCTTTGAGTATATATCCATCTCATCGAATCCACCTGAAGCTATAGACCATCCAGTTGGTACGCCAACAGAACGTGGGGGTGTAGCAAATCTCCATGATAAATTACGTATTGCTGCTGAACCTCCCCCCTCCATAACATTTGGATCTAGGCTGTCTTTTACATTATCGTTGTATACAAACAGGGCATCTTCATATTCCGGTTGCTGAAGCATCCATTTGAAATCGCCGTATTTACGAGGTCCGTCGTATACTATCCCGATAACAGCTACCATTTTTCGAAAAAAAACTTTACCGAATGCTATCTTCTTTGTCATCTATCTCTTTGACGTCAAATACAATAGACGCATTTAATCTTGATAGTAACCACGAATATCAACTAGTCGAGAGAGATAAATCTGACGATATGACTATCGTGCTTGGAGTAGATTGTAAGAAGAATCCACCTACGTTTATTGGTCTACATAAACTTGATGCTTTAGAAGTTGCTCTTATGGATATTGTCTCCAATAAAGGTGATATGAAGAATAAGAAATCGCGGTCTAAATTGGCAGATGTACAGTATGGTGATAAAGGTGTGCTGAAACCTCGTGCTGTTGCAGAAGCTGCCCATGCATGGCTAAATTTTCACGGTGGCAGTTCAGTAATCATTGATATGGTGGAACAGCGTGGGCAGGGACAGGCTGATAGATCAAGCAAGCTTTATACTCGCAGATATCAGTTTTATGATGAGTTTAAGAAGAAGATGGTTATCATGCGTACGCTTCCTGATATGATAAATCGGGTAACGGCATTGACTGGTCGAAATTTTTGGAATGATATGATGACACAACCTAATGTGTATGATTGTCAATTCACTACCCGTCATTTTGTTGGTATGGGATCGAAAAGAAAACTTAATGAAGTGGATGATGTTGTGGATGTTGGGGATGGGGATGTTGGGGATGGGGATGTTGGGGATG
>CETB01035924.1_pt1 | contig 14978 bp, 10 predicted proteins | sample 356381 | NCBI WGS metagenome assembly CETB01 (sample SAMEA2622545, study PRJEB7988) | marine metagenome | biome: marine biome (ENVO:00000447); feature: deep chlorophyll maximum layer (ENVO:xxxxxxxx); material: "saline water (ENVO:00002010), including plankton (ENVO:xxxxxxxx)" | depth 155 m | reverse complement strand
TGGCAGCTGAGAAACTATCCTAGTGATTGCATCGGTCGACACCTCACCATCTTCGAGCATCGCTGCAATGTCATTCTCTTTGAGCATCATAGCATCACTACGATTGAGCCTGTGCGTCAATCCTCCACCAATGTGTACTGCCCACTTGTCAAGAAGGCCCCAGGCCGTTTTGCGTGTGGCTGCGACATGAAGAGAACCCGCCGCTTTACTCCACTGAGATGCATTGGTCGCAATGCCGGATAGTCTACCGACAAGATTGAGAAGAATCCTCTCGAGTTGTAAAATACTGCGAGCAGGACCTTGCAATAATGCTACACAAAGACCCGGAGAAACCTCTCCTCCCTCTCCGACCGACCACTCAACAGAGCAGTCAGGGAAATATGACTGGAGTAACCTTTCTGCGACCGAATTACCACACAAGATACCAATTGATTTCGACACCATTTCTGCCTCAACCACTGTTTCTGGACCATCTCCTTCACCGTGATCATCTGATATCATAGAACCAATCCACCTATCCATTGATTCAGTAAACATGGCCGAAGGCCCAGCCTCGGACCACAGCATCCCAGAACGGTCATGCGGCAACTCGCTCACACCACTACGTATCGAAACCCCTCCTTCAATGGTCCGAAACGTCATTTGACTGCACCACCACGCGAATCCAATGCGCAGCATTGTCGTAGGCGGGGGAGTCGCAGGCCTGGCCGCTTCAGTTCAATTGGCCGCAGACGGCCACGAAGTGATGCTGGTAGAGCAGAGAGATATCCTAGGCGGACGCGTTAGGATGAGGGAGAACTCGAAGTGGTTACTCGATCCGGGTTTGCACCTGCTTAGACGCAAGGGCGCAATGAATCAACTTCTGAGGAAACTACGAGCACCCAGAGTTCTGGGACAGAGGTGGGATGTACACAGTTTCAACCCGATTGGATGCGATAAGAAGCGAGCGCTGGAAGTATTAACCACAATGTCGACAGATAACATAGCCAACAATATTCCACAATTCGTTATTCCCAGAGGAGGTTGGTCGAGTTTAGTAGGAAGAATGATTGCAGCCGCAAACCAGGTTGGCGTGACTTTCGATCCAGGAAGTACTGCAGAATCATTCAATCTCAATTCAGGAAAAATATCTTCTGTAAGAATCTCGGGTAAGGAAATCGAGTGTGATGCAGTAGTACTTGCGACTCCTCCAATTTTGTCTGCAAAATTACTGGAGACTGCGGGTCTGGACGCAACTCCACTACACGAGTGTACCGAGCACAGGGTAGCAGCACTCGATGTAGCACTAGAGGGCAGGCCGATGAGGCCGTACTCGGGGCTGTTTGATGAGGAATCAGGAGTCATTGCCGTTGACATGACCTCTCCGGACCGCATTCCAGAGAGGGCAGACCCCGATTCCTGCACCATTCTTCATGCAGTAAACCTGTCAGGCGAGGGGCCAGATGCTCTCACTAAAATCAAGGAAATACTAGACTCCCGCTGTTCGGGATGGAGGAACATGACTTCTGTGAGACGCTCTACCGAATCTGTGATGCTCCACCCCTGCTCGCATGAGCAGCGCGTGGACACTGCTCTACATGTTGAATCGGGAATTGGTCTGGCGGGAGCGCATGTGATTTCTGACTATCACCTGAGCGATGCTGCGGTGGATACTGGTAGGGCCGCTGCCAAAACCCTCACGAAGAATCGCTGACATCTAGACTAGACTCTGCCGCGGCCAGACAGGCCAATAAATCGTCCACTGTTGAGCGCACCGTCTCCAATTTCTCTCCTGAGACAATAATCTTGAGTTCTGCAGAATCTCCTTCTCCAGAAATTTCTGCTTCAAAGGAGTCTGGATCATCAGGAGAGATTGCTGCCAAGAGACTGCGTGCTCGCTTCTCATCACCGCACCAGACGATCTCTGCCTCTATGCCGCCCATGCACCGCGATCAGCACATCGGTTTTCGCTGCTGCGGTCGCGGCCTTCTTGAATAGACACCCTCTCGGCAAAGCATGACTGACACGATTCCTCCAATCACTACAGCGGAATCCGTTGCATCAGGACATCCCGACAAGCTCTGTGATGCGATCTCAGATGCCATCCTCGATGCCTGTTTGAGTATTGATTCCAATGCAAGAGTAGCAGTCGAGACAATGGTAAAGGGAGTCGAAGGCAAGGCTGCCATTGTCCTTGCCGGAGAAGTCAGTCTAGCAGGAAGCACTCCAGACTACGAGGCCATAGCGCGAGACACCGCCACTTCAATTGGTTACAACGATCACACTATTGGAATGGACGCGACTTCTACAGAACTTTGTGAGGTTCACACATACATCACAACTCAATCTCAGTACATCAGTCAGGGAGTGGATGGGGACATAGAATCTCAGGGCGCAGGCGATCAGGGCATAATGTTCGGATTCGCTTGTAATGAAACAGAGGATACTGATGAGCTCAGTGGACGACATTTCCCAATAGCAGCCGCCCTTTCTCAAAGACTCACTCGTAGATTAGACATGATACAGGACACTGGCGAGATTCCTTGGATGAGACCTGATGGTAAGAGCCAGGTCTCGGTAAGGCTGGACAGCGATCGAATAGAGAATGGGGACGGGGGACGCTACCCAGAAACTGTAGATACAATCGTCATCGCAGTACAGCACGCGAAAGACGCAGGCGGATTCTCTCCAAATGAGGAGGGCCAGAGGCAGTTCATTCGAGACAAAGTTTGGGAGCATGTGGTCAAGCATGCAATCCCTGAGCGCTGGCTCAAAGGATTCGATACTTCCAAACTGATAGTCAATGGCACTGGGTCCTTCCCCGATCCTGGTGGACCCTACTCAGATGCCGGACTCACAGGCCGCAAAATCATCGTCGATACATATGGGGGAGGAATGCATGGCGGAGGAGCATTCAGTGGCAAGGACCCTTCCAAAGTAGATCGCACTGCAGCATACCATGCTAGATGGGCTGCGAAGCATGTCGTAGCAGCAGGACTGGCAGACCGTTGCGAAGTCCAAGTCTCCTATGCAATCGGAGTAGCACGGCCAATTGGATTACTTGTCAACACCTTTGGAACGGGAACTATCTCTGACCTAGAACTATCGAGGAGAATCCAGAGTGCATTCGACTGGAGGCCAGCCGCGATGATTCGAGACCTTGACCTGAAGCGACCAATATACCTCGTCACAGCTTCAGGCGGACACTTCGGCCGCAGTCCAACAGAGGACGGCCATTTCCCGTGGGAGAAGATTCATCAGGACAGGATTAAGGCTCTACAGAACGGATGAGCCAATATTCAACAAACTCATCAAAAATCGTCTTTATCGGACATGTCCGGTGGCCCTACTAACCTCTTACTGTGCCCTGCCGAAGCATGGTTCGACAGCCCGCCCAAGACAGATACACCCTGCCAACTAGAAATGATAGGATTCTCAATACCAGAAAGAAACAACTTACAATATTCCTGACATCTATCATGTTGGCTTCCTTATTCGCTCCTTCATTGTCCACCGATGTCTCGTTCCTCGAACCGTCCGAGACTCGTAATGAGACAGCGAATAACACACTGAATGATAGCGCCACCCAGACCATCATGTCGAACCTTAACACATCTAACCCAGTTGAGATTACAGGCGTGATGGATGACCTCAGCAGAGTTCACATTGTTTGGGTCGAGAACGGCTCTCAGCCGTTGCTACAATACGCACTAATTTCGACCAATGGCGTCGACACCGTATTGATTTCCAATACTCTCATTGGGGCCAACAATTCGACATCAATCTCTAGCCCATCCCTTGTGGTCGACTCAAACAGGCGAGCCCACATTGTTTGGGCGATTACTGACATAGAAATTCTGTATGTACTACTCGACCCTTCACAGGATGACCGCGACGGCGACTCCGGCGACATTGCCAATATGACACTAGCATCCTACACAGTTGCCGACGGCACCGGAGTGCGTAACGACCCGGACATAGCAATCGACTCCTATGACGGTGCTCATGTCGTATGGGTCGACACATACGATCCTCAGGGATTGTACTTTGGCACTCCTCTGATTTATTACACCATGTTGACCTATGACTCATCCGGAAATTTCGCAGTACAGATCAACAACTCAATCATCACGCCCGCACTAGGTTTCAAGGGTAATCCAGCAGTATCAATGGGGACAAACAACACAGTAATAGTGGTCTGGGAAGATACCCGCGGAAGCCTTGTTGAGTATGTGGGACTACTCGATACATCCGGTTCTATGACCGAGGAATGGAGAGACATGTGCGCTGTATTCTACGGTGGTAATTTGACCAGCGGTGAGTACTTCCAAGGGGTCAAGCCCATGCTAGAGGCAGCCAGTATAACAGTCCTAGAGACACTGTACGCACTAAGCGGAACCATGTATCACGCCTCTAGCCACAAGAACTGCGAGGATGGTTACATTGTCGGAGGGAGCGGTACAGAAGGACCAAGATCGACATATCTAGGCCAGAACGCCTCCGACACCACTGGAGGGATTCGCACTCTAGGTGCAGTCATGTACAACAATTCCTCACTGTCCATTCCATCGGACTGGGGCTACAATAGTGAGATGTGGGGACCAGGCTCGACTTGGGCTTGCCTCTCGTGGCGCGACAACTCCGGCATGACCCCAGGAGATCCTGCCACCGCTGTAGATCACCAGTGGAACCCAAACGCGACCAAGCTGATTATTCCGGTCTCTGATGAGGGTCCATTCGGAGGCTCTGGTAATGGGGCGCAGGCCCAGGAAGCCGATGACTACCAAAGTATCAGCGAGGCCCACGACGCTTGCGTAAGCGCTGGCATAATTCCAATTCCAGTTGCTGGAACCACATCATATGGAGCAAGCACGATATGGGCCAACGACACCCATGTACGCTCGCACATGATGGACCTAGCCCAGTGTGCGAGTAATACGACAGGAATCCATGACAGAACCTGCGACGATTCAGCAGTCAACACCACAGACGCTGGAGGAGACATGTTCCTCTATCCGACAGACAACATGGCCAACTTCGAGGGCGATTTCGAGTCGGGATATCTGAGTAATGGTTGGGGGCTATCCGGTAACGCGAACAACTCATGGTTTGTTGAAGCGGCCAACAACGGCATTGTATACTCACAAGCGAATCTGTGCGACATTGGTGGTTCAGCTGGTAACCCATCGTTTTACTCTCTGTCCTGTAACTATACTCACCCAGCCGGAGAAACAGTCGATCTAACCGTGACCGTGGACGGGTGGGCGTCTGAGTTCAGCATGGATGTCGTTATGCCAGATGGAACTGTGGCATCGTTCAACAGCAGCTCAGTGTACAACCACTACAACGGAGTGCTGGTGAGTTTCACTGGTGCTGGCAACTATACAATCTACCTGAATGACACCTATGGAGACGGCGGCACATCGGTTTCTGCAGACTACGCGTATGTCTCGGCCACAAATCCGTCTTCGACCCCCATTTCGGGAACATACTCTGCTAGATCGGGAGATATTTCAGATGGCGAGAGCACAAGCCTAGAGTTCACCGGAGTCATGTCGAACGGAACACTGAGTTTCGCATACAATGTCTCTTCGGAGGCCAACTTCGACTTCCTGACCTTCTCTATTGATGGGGTACAACTAGCGCAATGGTCCGGCACTCAAAGTGGTAATTTCTCGACACCAGTATCTTTGGGTCAACACACTCTGAAATGGACCTATGTCAAGGATGGAAGTGTCAGTTCTGGAAGCGATTCTGCTTGGATAGACGATGTGTCAATCCCACTTGCCAACTATACTGAGGAAATGCAGGCTCTAGTGCAGTCAATAATAGCCCTAACAACGGCAACAGGCTCCACTGAGACCTTCCTGACTGTACTCAATCCATACTCACTTCTGAACAATCCACGGTCCACCTGGCAACCAGGCGATCCAGCCACATCCATTGATCCTGTCACGGGACAGTATGTCGAGGACATCGGACCCTCATTGGACTATGTCTGGCAAGACGGAGGTGGATGGGGCACTATCGGGCACTTCGTTCTAGTCAACGACACTAGACTTACCAACGGACATGGCTGGAGTTCCAGCCCCGATGTCAATGTCGACGATGCTGGCAATATCCATGTCGTCTGGGTCGACGGTCGCTCAGTTATTCCTAGCAAGGTCGGCCCATCACAACTCCACTATATGCAGATTGATCTCGACCGAGCAGGAGTACTCGACGGCGAGGCTGACGGCCTAGACATGAGTGAGGTCGCCGTAGTTTCGGACTCTCCAGTACTGGGCTCTGACATGACTTGGGGTTCTAATCCGAGAGTCGACTTCGACAATGATGGCTCAATACACATCACATGGTTCGAGTCCACTCCGAACACCGATGATGAGAACAGTAGAGTTGAGTTGAGGTGGACAAGAATCCTCTCTCCTCAGTTGGTTGATGGTGAAATGCCTCTGGGTAGAATGCTCGACCAGGCGTACGGTGTCATCAACACTCGCGTAATCACTACCAGCAATGACAATCTGATGGGCGTGTTTGGCTCCGGACTGGACTCCAGTTCGCAACCAATAGTCAACTTCGACTGGCCCAACCGGGACATCATCTGGACGACCCCTGATTGTTCTGAGGACACCACCTCTGAGGACAAGTGGGATGTCTGCATGTGGTCCGAGAATGTCTACAACATGGCAATCGAACTTGACCCGGGAATGGATGATGAGATTACATTCCAGCCCGGACAGTCTGCTGAAGTCGGAATGCTGTTGAGAGGAATCAAGATACCCGGAGGCAGCGATATTGTTGTAGCTGACACCTCTGATGCTCCTGATCACTGGCAATTAGAAGTTGGATTCTCGAATACATATCAGAGCACAACAACTCTTGTCGAAGGATCTACTGCAGATCTCAATTTATTCATCCGCGCCCCAGATCTACAGGATGTGAATGAGGATCAGAGTTTCGAACTCTCCGTCTTTGTGACCTCGTCCAGCAAGGAAGAAGCCTCCGCCACCAAGACTTTCCTAGTCGAACTAGTCAATCAAGGAGACTGGAATGACGATGATGGTGATGGAGTTCTCGATTACAATGACGACTGTCAGTTTGGTGAGTCCGGTTGGTACTCGGATGTAGACACCGACCACGATGGCGATGGCTGCAGAGACTCCACTGAGGATCTTAATGACGACAACGATGACTATCCAGATGTCGACGACTCTTGCCCGTCTGGCTACATGGGTGAGCACATCGACCTCGACAATGACGGTTGTGACGATGTGCACGAGGATCCCGATAACGACGGTGACGGGGTCGCGAATCACCTCGACATGTGTCCAAACGGAGCACAGTACTGGTCCGGAATTTCAGAAGACAATGATAACGACGGATGTCGAGATGCAGATGAGGATGACAATGACGATAACGACCCCTATCTGGATGTGGATGATGAATGTCCATCAGGGATGTCGTGGTGGACCAGTCTACTGTTTGACCACGATGGTGATGGTTGCCATGACCTTGAGGACCTAGATGACGATAACGATCAGATTCCAGATCTCAATGACTTGTGTCCTACCGGCATGACAGTATGGTTCTCAGAGCCAGCCAGCGATTACGACTCAGACGGTTGTCACGACTATTCCGAGGACTTTGACAGGGACAATGATGAGGTCTTGGATATTGATGACAACTGCCCTACTGGAATGCTCGGATGGACCTCCACGCCTCTCAATGACTGGGATTCAGACGGCTGTCACGATGAGTACGAAGACCTCGATGACGACGATGACGGCTACTTAGACTGGGATGACGCCTGTGTCAGGAGCTCAGCAATTGCTGAATCACATATGGACAGTGATGGGGACGGTTGCGACGATAACACGGAGGACAAAGATCTCGACAATGACGGAATTGAATCAATTTACGACAACTGCGAGGGAGATCCGACCTCCACTTGGGTATCAACTCTAGAGGAGGATTACGACTCAGACGGATGTATCGATACAGTAGACTTCGATGATGATGGAGATGGCGTATTCGACGAGCATGACTCATGCCCTCAGACTGTCAGTATGACTTCAGACTTCGACAGAGATGGGTGCGATGATGCAACTGAGGATTGGGATGATGATGGTGACGGAGTTCCTGACACATCTGACAGTTGCCCATTGGGCCTTAGCAATTGGGACTCCTCCTCCGGATCGGACATAGACGGAGATGGTTGTATGGACTCTCTAGAGGATGACCGAGTTACCGGTAGACTGCTCTACACTCTACGCAGTAATTCATTCATGACATTGATGGCTGCAAGCGTGGTAGTACTGCTCCTTGCGGGCATGGTGATATCTGCTCGCACTACTCGTTCACGTATCCATATGGAGGACCAGACTTGGTCAGTCGAGCAGACAATGAGTGACTCGACCATCACCATTGATGTCGCAGAAGATTCTGACAAGCAGGTCAGAGATCTGTCTGACCTTGGCTACTCTCCTGAGGTTGCTAAGGCCATATTGGAAAACGAGGATAGAGCGAGAAGGCGTAGGAACTAATCACACCGAACAAGCATGAATCATTTTCTTAACCACATATGATGCCTCAGGTCTAGGAGGGTCAAGATGAGGGCGGTCAGAGTCGAGTGCTCAATCCCATCGATAGAACACGACCAAAGGGTTCAGGCGGCCCTACAGGCAGTAAGTTGGGATTACCGTGGAATCCTTGACCAGATCGATGGTCGCCTGAGGGTAATGTGTGAATGTATCACCACTGATGGCAACTGTCTTCCACCAGGATTCAGAATCGGCGGAGTTACTGTGGTTGAAATATTAGAAGAGTGGACCACTGAATATCTAACTCATCACTTAGTATCTCTAGAATTTGACCAGGAGCTTGTAGGTCGCTTCTTTGAGTCTAGAGACCTCACTTTACTGGCTGGAACCAACCTGACATCGAATGGATTGATCATACAGGTAGCGGGCAGACAGTCCTCAATGGTGAACTTCCTAAGAGAAGTAAGAGAAGCCGTACCTGTGGAGAGAATCACTTCTGCGAAGTCCTCAGAGGGCATGGTCCAGAAGGGTCCGACCTTGCAGCAACACAGGATAATCAAGGTGGCGCATAGGAATGGGTGGTACGAGGTTCCGAAGAAAATCTCAATCAGAGGACTAGCCTCTAAGTTAGGTCTGTCCAAATCTACAGTAGCAGAGCAATTGGTAAAGGCCGAGAGCGAGATTGTGGGCGACTTTCTAGACAGTTCGCGCTAGGCGGCAAAAGCATCCAGTCTCATTTGCCTTCCACGTTTAACAAACCAACTATTCCGCAAATCATCAGGGGCCGAGACTCTTGGGGAAACATACGCTATCGCCTGCTCTAGATTGTCGAACTCCCTCGGATTACTATTCATCGCATGACGAACAGTCTCCCTGATTAGCCAGACTCCCACAGGAGCCCAGTACTCTGGACCGATATCTCTCCAGATTAGACAGGCCCCAGAACGACCAATTGAATCCATATGCTCTAACACACCAAGCCTAGCAGAATAGTAGGCACCCGTGATTCGATTAGCATATTCCTTGCGAGGCTCAAGATCCTCCCAGTCTCCCAGAACCTTTCCTGTACCAGTCCAGACACTTCCACGGGTCCAAGCCTCTAGCATATGGAAAGCCCACAGTCCCGGAGTTAGGATAACATGGAATCTATTGTCAAGATAAGTTGCCTCGTAGACACGAACTTTGTCTATAGAAGGGTAGTGTCTGACCTTGTCCCATAACTGCTTACTGAGCATATCATCAGTAGCGGTTATTCCCCACCTAGTAGGAACTAGTTTCCTTTTGTCTGACTTACCTAGCAGACCTGCAGAGAGTAGACGTGAAATCTGAGCCTCTCCAATCGACGCATAACTCAACTCATCAATCGCATCAAAGGCCAACAAATCATTCTCATTTGCAATCGAATCAACCTTACGTGGCACACTCGCATGTCCTACAACCTCGGCTCGAAGAACCTCTCCCGAAGGGCCTAGAGGAGTACTCATACTATCGAATGTAGGATTACGGCCTACAGCAATAGGCCGAGCGAAATCCAATTCCACATCCACACTCTTGTCCGCCATTGCAATCTCTTGAGTCGTCTCCAGCATCTGGTCAGGCGTTCGAGCACTACGGACTCGCATCACCTGACCTCCTGTAATCAGATTGGCGTGCCTTGCAGCGACCTCTTCCAGAGGTCTGCCAAATAAATCGGCAGGGTCCCCACTAACAAGTTGCGGGATATCTCTCTCATCGGCAGCCCAGGTCGCACTCGGACCGGCTCTAACATCGGGATAGCCATGTCTGCCGACAAACATAGACGGCGGGCTGGGGCCCACTAACTCACTCACACTACTTGACTCAGTAGTTGGAAGCTTGGACCTGATCTCGGCCAGCAAGGGACAAGGAGAAATTCCACACAACCCCTTGGTGCCCCTGCAGTCTATACACTCAGGGAACATCAGGATAGAATCGAAATCGATTGCTCTTAGGCATACTGCTCATCGAACGAATGATGGCGGCATTCAAAGGGATGATTGCGCTGCGACGAGTGAGAAAGATGTCGAGAATTCCCGCAGTTATTCTACAGCACTTCGTCGGGCTATCTGAATATGAGAGGAATTTGGCAATCGATAAGGCATCCAGAGAGTTGGGAATGAGTGTTGAAGAGATCCAATCACAGGTCGATGCCTTCCAAGGAGATGGTTTCAACAACAACCTTCAAGCAACCGAGGAAAACACTCCCGAGCCACCAAAGAGAAAATCTATTTTTAGCCGTCCGAAGAAGGAAAAGGAAGGCAGTCCGCAGTTTTTAGATAACTCTCATAGATATCGATTCAGGTATGATCCAAGTCATGTAGGATTGGATCGACAGAAGGACGCCACTCAAGCCATAACTTGCCCTAACTGCAGAGCAGCCCTAGCAATTCCAGAGATTAGGCCAATCAATGTAACATGCCCTGCATGTATGATGGAATCGACATTCGAGACCTAATCAGACACCCCAGAAACGCTCCTCTCCAGACATTCCTTCGTCTTCGGTTACCGACATCACCGCGGTTCTCAGTAGGTAGTACAGAACTATGGTGAACACGGGTGTGAACCAAGTATCGCTAACGCTCTGATAGTCTAGACTGAAATCCGACCCACCCATCTCTACCAGTATGACGACCAAAGCAGCTTTGGTAAAGGTGTAAACAACCGCTCCCAGCCCTAACAATAGCACGCTTCGTCCGGTGAATGAACCCTCTTTCCAGCGCAGTACACCAAGGGACAACATGAATGAGAATGTTGCAACAACTATCCATGTAAGGGCCTCATTAATCGCTATCGCCCAAACAGCAATATCTCGATTGACTGCATCTACATCGAATTCAGAACCCAAATCAGCTACATAGTCGGCTATCTCAGAAGTACTGGACGAGAACACCTGATACGCAGTCAGAACCGATAGCAACACCGAGACAATGGACAGACCCCATAACAATGAGGACCAGATACCTCCTGTGGCACTTTCTCTCATATCAATCATCAGACGGTCAAACTGCCTCTCCCAACCTAGTCCTTTTGCCAGAAGCCAGATTCCAACGACAAGGGGCATGGCTCCGATTAGAGCCGCTCCGTTTGGCAGAATTAGGCCCAGGCCAAAAATCATCAGGAATACTGCCACGGGGACTAGTAGACGAGCTCTCCAGCGTGGATCATCAATAGCCTTGGCAATGTAGTAGTAAGTACTCTCAATGCCCTTTGATTGTCTCACAATCACCTTTTCGACATGATCAACCCTAACTCTAGATGTGATTATGGGAAGAGATGCTTCATCGTCCGCTCCATCTGTAACTAAAACCGCAGAGTCGGGCTGAAACTCCTGAATCACCTCATCGAGTTGCATTGCAATAGCACGGTCACTGCGGGGGCCGACTCTGACATCCCCGGTTAGAAGAGCGATTTCTACCTCATCATTACCCTGTGCACCTTCGACTAACTGGTCGTGATGATGCAAGGCGCCCAAGATTGCATTGGTATCGGACTCCTCGGGGTCAGCAATTCCCAGTCTGAGGGCTGCCGAAAGAGTAGCCTTACGACCTACCACGGGACCTCTGATACCTGCCTTGACTCCGAGGTCATTGTCTCGATCTACAGTCAATACGAGAGTTCTCACCATGGTCTACTCATCCGATTTGAACAGCGATGCGGTACTGCCCATATCAAGAATTGGCCGTCTCGGGCTCTCTCTCGACAACTTCAGACTCTTGACTGCCTTGCGAACTCTCTCTGAAACGACTTCTTTGCTTGGCTCGAATATACTTCAGAGGGTGTGTCAACCACTCCTGATCACAGAGCCTATCGTCACCTGGCTGTACAGGACACCGGGCCGAAGTTTTGAGAGCCGCGCAGCCATGTGGAGTGTAATCACGCTCGTATATCTGATTGACTTGGTATCCGGTCGTCTCAGCGCTATAGTCGGGAGCATTAGCGAAGAACGAACAAGTCTGTTCCGGACTAAGTCCAATCGATTTTGAGAATGCCGCTAGGAAAACACGACCGACATGGTTGACATTGACACCTTGGTTCAGTTCAGATACTGCAGATTCGAAGCATGGCGGCCAATCCTCTCTGACTGCCGCCGACATCGGCATCTCTGCTTGAACCTGCTCGGAGAGCAACGAGGTAATCCTATCCACTGGCTCCGAAAACAAAGCAGCAAACTCCTCACTCATTCGATTCATCCTTTCAATACAAGCGTCGGTCAGATTCTCTCTGACTCGCTCCTTCAACAGTCTTGCAGTACGCTGCCTACTAGACTCACTAACAGCAGGATCCATGCGCACCCATCCATATTCAACTGGGCGATTAGGTAAGTGCCAGTAGGCGCCGGAAATCCTAGGACATAGTTCGATGAAGTCAACCATTGGAATCCAGTAGACTAGCTCTTCTCTTCCCTGCCGTGGCTCAGTACGGATGTCGGAAATGTATGACGAGGCAATTAATTCGAAATTCTCCAAATCTTCTCCGAATAAAGCATCGGCTCTACTAGCCTCGCCCTCAACCCAGCGAGCAAGTAACCTCTCGTTGAATGATGCACAAACTACGAGCATTGCATGCAAAAAGGACAGTACTTCCGTCATCCGGCCAATTTCGGTCGATAGATCGACTTCGGCCGAGGATTCAACCCCATCCTTGTGCATTACACTATCCAACAATCTGAGCCTGCCCCTAGTCCTTACTTCTTCCAACCAGGGGGCCTCAATCAGATCCTCGATTGTGACACTATTTCTCTCTAGGACCTGCCGCATATGTTCCCTACCCTGAGGCATAAATGGATAGCGAGCCAGCAACCTCTCATCAATGACTTTGGGAAGGGCCAATGGCATTGGCATGAAAGCAGATACTCACGAGGGTTATTCAACACTCACCGTGTCCTTCTACTGGAGCAGGCGCATGTACAAGCCGACTGAACTACACCCCGTGGACACTCGACTTGTCACCATTCAATCCGATGTCAGGAAGCACTTTGGATGGGACTCAAACGAAGACTTGTCCAGCGCACAAGAGTTGCTTCAACGAGTAGAGTCCCATGAAATCAGGTCATGGGAGAGATCGCAACGAGCCGCCAATGTCGCTACTGTATTTCGAAGATTGGTTCTACGCGAGACCGAAGTTGCAATTCTTGGCGCCGCAGTAGAACCAGAAGAGGTTGAGGCAGTTCTGGAGCAACCTTCCTTGTTGGTAGCCGCTGACGGGGCTGCAGGAGTCTTCTCAATGCTACCTGCTTCAACGGCAGAGAGAGCGTGGTCGAGACTAATTTGTGTTGTAAGCGATGCCGATGGAGGAGAAGGAACCTATGAGGCGGTGGAGCGTAGTAAGCCGATTTTCTTACACGCACACGGCGACAATGTAAATGATTGGACAACACTGTTAGAACACGCCTCGCGCATCGCGACCCCTCCTCCTTTGGTACTTACTCATCAAACCAAATCACCCATTGAAGGGATGAGTAACCCAGGGGGTTTCACCGATGGAGACAGGGCTGCCTGTATTGTTCGCTCGATTGGCGTTCCTGCAGAATCAATCTCCATGCTGGGGACTCGTACTGATGTTGTAGGGCGTTGGTCAGGAATTACAGATGAGAATGCCAAGCTGGAGAAACTGAAATGGATGAGCGAGGTACTGAATATCCTAGAAATTGGATTCTAGATGAAGTCCTCGAGAGTCATCACAGTAACCTTGTCGTCATTGAACAGAGAATCTACGCTGTCTGTCATCCAACCGACTCTCTGCTTGGTATAATCGTCGACACCGTAAGTCTCCATGACTTCACTTGTGATCTTAATGTATTTGCGAACCGCACCTTCGGACACGGTCAGAACCACATTACCTCCGCACAGAGTTCCACCGTCATGGGATGAACCTAGTCCTATGCCAGAACTACTAGTGGTCTGGATGCACTTGCCAGCCAGAGGCATTCTTCGATACGAATGTCCGCATTTCACGCAGCGAACCTTCTGTCTAGTGAATGCCATTAGGTTACCACGCAGGTCAGGCAGGAAGTGAGATTCGATGACCTGGGAGGCTACTCTAGCAGCACTAACCGAGCGTAAGCGCCGACCTATGGCCAACTGCGCGAGCATTTTGTCTTCCATCGTCTCGAGAGTCTTGTAGGAAGAATTAGCTGGTCCCGCATCTAACTCTCCCGAGTCATGAGTCCATCCATAGCCGCGAACCTCGCCAACAGTACCTAACCTCCCTTCGACCAAGTCGACTATATTCTCCAACTCGGAAGGATGGGGTTGTGACTTCGTGCCCTCGTAGAAGGCCTTGTTGTATGACCATCCACAGTCTACATTCAGAGCCTCCTTGTCGATCTCACTAGCATCGATTCTAGTGCTCAGAACCAGCGGAGCATCCATTCTTCCACCTCTTCCCGAGGGCAAAATCGTCTTGGAGAAGTTTAGCAGGCCATCTAATAGCATCATTAGA